>Ga0209415_10001776_pt1 | contig 40773 bp, 40 predicted proteins | sample PeaSoiSIISIP2007_FD_187696 | JGI IMG/M metagenome (GOLD analysis project Ga0209415, IMG submission 187696) | Peat soil microbial communities from Weissenstadt, Germany - SII-SIP-2007 (SPAdes) (version 2) | ecosystem: Environmental > Terrestrial > Soil > Wetlands > Peat | place: Germany...
TCCGATGAAGCGCTACTCGATCTTCGCGCTGCTGAGCCATGCTATTTCCGGGCATCAGCGTTGGCCACGGCTTTGGCGCGATCCCGACCCCAAGCCGCGTTACAAGGTCGTGATCGTGGGCGCCGGCGGACACGGCCTCGCCACCGCCTATTACCTGGCAAGGGAGCACGGTATCACCGATGTGGCCGTGCTCGAGAAGGGCTGGCTCGGCGGCGGCAACACCGGGCGCAACACCACCATCATCCGCTCGAACTATCTGACCGATGACAGCGCCGCACTCTACGAGCATTCGCTCAAGCTCTGGGAGGGACTCACCGCCGAGCTCAATTTCAATCTGATGCTGAGCCAGCGCGGCGTGCTCAACCTCGCCCACACCCTGCACGATGTCCGTGAGGGCGTCCGGCGCGTCAACGCGAACCGCCTCAACGGCATCGACGCGGAGTGGCTCGATACGGCGCAGGTGAAGGCGTTCTGTCCGATCCTCAACGTCGATCCCGGCGCGCGCTATCCCGTGCTCGGCGCAACCTTGCAGCGGCGCGGCGGCGTCGCGCGGCATGACGCGGTCGCTTGGGGTTTCGCCCGCGCCGCCGATGCCCGCGGCGTCGACATCATCCAGAATTGCGAGGTGACGGCGATCCGCCGAGAGGGCGGCCGCGTCGTGGGGGTGGATACCACGCGCGGCTTCATCGGCGCCGGCAAGGTGGCGATCGTCGCGGCGGGCCACAATTCCGTGCTCGCGGCGATGGCTGGCGTGCGGCTTCCCATCGAGAGCCATCCGCTGCAGGCGCTGGTCTCCGAGCCCGTGAAGCCGATCCTCGACTGCGTCGTGATGTCGAATACGGTCCACGTCTATGTCAGCCAATCCGACAAGGGCGAGCTGGTGCTGGGCGCCGGCATCGACGGGTTCAACTCCTACGGCCAGCGTGGCTCTTTCCACGTGATCGAGGGACAGATGGCGGCGCTGGTGGAGCTGTTCCCGATCTTCTCGCGCATGCGGATGATGCGAAGCTGGGGCGGCATTGTTGACGTCTGCCCGGACGCCTCGCCGATCATCGGCAAGCTGCCCGTGGAGGGGCTGTACCTCAACGGCGGCTGGGGCACCGGCGGCTTCAAGGCGACGCCGGGCTCCGGCTGGGTCTTCGCCTATACCATCGCGCGCGGCGAGCCGCATCCGCTCAACGCCGCCTTCGGCCTCGAGCGGTTCACCAGCGGCGGGCTCATCGACGAGCACGGCGCGGCCGCCGTGGCGCATTGAGGCCCGCATGCTGCTGATCTCCTGCCCCTGGTGCGGTCCGCGCGACGAGGTCGAGTTCCGCTGCGGCGGCGAGGCACACATCGTCCGGCCCAAGGATCCCGACGCGCTCTTGGATTCCGAGTGGGCCGACTATCTTTTCATGCGTACCAATCCCAAAGGTGTGCACCGCGAGCGCTGGGTGCATGCCCAGGGGTGCCACCGCTGGTTCAACGTGCTGCGCCACACGGTGACGCACCAGATCCTCGCGGTCTATCGCATCGGCGAGGCACCGCCCGAGGTGGAGCATCACCGATGAGCGGGTCGCGATTGCCCTCGGGCGGGCGCATCGACCGAGCGAAGCCGCTGCGCTTCACCTTCGATGGCCGCGGCTATCAGGGATTCGCCGGCGATACGCTGGCCTCAGCGCTGCTCGCCAGCGGCGTCTCTCTGGTCGGGCGCAGCTTCAAGTACCACCGTCCCCGCGGGATCATGGGGCAGGGCGCGGAGGACCCGTCGTCCCTGGTGCAACTGGGGCTTGGCGCCGATACCGAGCCCAATCTGCGTGCGACCCAGATCGAGCTCTACGACGGTCTGGTCGCGAGCAGCGTCAATCGCTGGCCAAGCTTGGGCTTCGATCTCGGCGCAGTGAATGGCCTGCTGGCCCCGATCTTCGTCGCGGGCTTCTACTACAAGACCTTCCTGCGGCCGAAATGGCTTTGGGACCGGGTCCACGAGCCGTTTCTGCGCCGGATGGCCGGACTCGGCCATGCGCCCACCGAGCCCGATCCCGATGCCTATGACCACACCCACGCCCATTGCGACGTGTTGGTGGTGGGCGGCGGAGCTGCGGGTCTCTCGGCCGCGCTCGCCGCCGCCCGGGCCGGTGCGCATGTGATCCTGGCGGATGAGCAGCGCGAGCTCGGCGGGCACCTGCTCGACATGCCGGAGCGGCTGGGTAACCGTCCGGCTGCGGATTGGGTCGCCGAAACGGCGGCGGCATTGGCGGCGTCTCCGGACGTGCAGCTGCTGCCGCGCACGACGGCGCTCGGCTACTACGACCACAATTATCTGGTCCTGTTGGAGCGGCGGCGGGATCATCTTGCGCCCGTCGAGCGGCGCGGCCGTGCGCGCCAGCGGCTTTGGCACGTGCGCGCGCGTCAGGTCGTGCTCGCCACAGGCGCCCATGAGCGGCCGCTGGTCTTCGCCGACAACGACCGGCCCGGCGTGATGCTGGCCGGCGCCGCCGCTGCCTATGCCTGTCGCTACGGCGTGTTGGCGGGGCGCAAGGCCGTGATGTTCACCAACAACGACAGCGCCTATCGCGCCGCACTGACGCTGGCGGACGCGGGCGCCGAGGTGGGCGCGGTGGTCGACCTGCGGCCGGCGAGCAACGGCTTCTGGCCGCGTATGCTTGAGCAGCGGGGCATCCCGGTCCTGCGCAACCGCGCGATCGTTGCGGTGCTGGGACGGACGGTCGAGGCGGTCGAGGTGCGCACCCTCGATGCCGTGGGCGAGCAGCTCTCGGGCGCGCGCCATCGCATCGAGTGCGATCTCCTAGCCATGTCCGGCGGCTTCAATCCCGCCGTGCACCTGTTCTGCCAATCCCAGGGCCGGCTGCGCTTCGACGAGGGGATGGCAGCATTCGTGCCGCATATGTCGGTCCAGCACGAGCGCTCCGTCGGCGCGGCGAATGGCTGCTTCGCGCTGGGTGACGCGATGGCCGAGGGCGCGGTCGCCGGCGCGGCGGCGGCGCAGGCTGCCGGTTTCGGCGACGGACGCGCTCCCGCGCTCCCGGCCGCTGAGACGCGCGAGACGGCGCCGCTAAGATCGCTCTGGCTCGTCCCCGCCGAGCCCGGCGGCAAGCGTTTCGTCGATTTCCAGAACGACGTCACCGCCAACGACATCGCGCTGGCGGCGCGCGAGGGGTTCCGGTCGGTCGAGCACGTCAAACGCTACACCACCACCGGCATGGGCACCGATCAGGGCAAGACCTCGAACGTGAATGCGCTCGCGCTGCTCTCGCGCGCGGTCGGCCGGGCGATCGCGGAGACCGGCACCACCACGTTCCGGCCGCCCTATACCGGCGTTCCCTTCGGCGCGCTCGCGGGCCGCGCGCGCGGCAGCCTGGTCGATCCCGTGCGCGTGACGCCGATGCATCGCTGGCATGTCGCCGCCGGCGCGGTCTTCGAGGACGTCGGGCAATGGAAGCGCGCGCGTCATTATCCCAAAGCCGGCGAGGACATGGAGTGGGCAGTGCGGCGCGAATGCTTGGCGGTGCGCGACGCCGTCGGCATCTTCGATGCATCGACCCTCGGCAAGATAGAGCTCCGCGGCCCCGACGCCGCGGAGCTGCTCGATCGCATCTACACGAACAATTTCAAGAACCTAGCGATCGGCCGCTGCCGGTACGGCTTGATGTGCCGCGAGGACGGCATGGTCTTCGACGACGGCGTCACGACGCGCCTCGGCCCCGACCACTACTATATGACGACAACCACCGGCGGCGCCGCGCGCGTGCTCGACTGGCTCGAGGAATGGCTGCAGACGGAATGGCCGGAGCTCAAGGTGTATTGCACCTCGGTGACCGAGGATTGGGCGACCATCACGCTTTCCGGACCCAAATCGGCCGCGGTGATGGCGGCGCTGGAGCCAAACTTCTCGACCGACCCCGCCGAGTTCCCGTTTATGAGCCTGCGCTCCGGGAAAGTGGCCGGCGTTCCCGCGCGCGTGTTCCGCGTGAGCTATACCGGCGAGCTCTCCTACGAGATCAACGTGCCGGCTCGGCAAGGCCGCGCGCTCTGGGAAGCCGCGGTCGCGGCGGGCGGCGTGCATGGCATCGCGCCCTATGGCACCGAGGCGATGCACGTGCTGCGCGCGGAGATGGGGTTCATCGTGGTGGGCCAGGAGACCGACGGCACCGTCACCCCCGACGACCTCGGCATGAAATCCCTGGTCTCGACCCGCAAGGACTTCATCGGTCGTCGCTCGCTCAAGCGTTCGGCGATGCTCAATCCCGAGCGCAAGCAGCTCGTGGGGCTCCTGCCCAAAAACCCGGAGGAGGTGCTGCCGGAAGGCGCGCAGCTAGTGCGCGAGGTCTTGGTCCGCCCGCCGATGCCGATGCTGGGCTACGTAACCTCGAGCTATTACGGCGCGCGCATCGGCCGCTCCTTCGCGCTCGCGATGGTGAAGGGCGGCCGGGCGCGCATGGGCGAGACCGTGTTCGCGCCGCTGTCCGGCCGCACCATCGAGGCCACGATCGCGCCGACGAGCTTCTATGATCCCGAAGGGAAGCGCCGTCATGGCTGACCCAGCGACGCTCCGCGAGTTGCCTCCGCCGCTCTTGCTCAATCTGCGTGGCGATGCCGGAGCGGAGGCGTTCAGATCGGCGGCATCGGGCGCGCTGGGCGTGGCGCCGCCTGTCGAGCCGAACACTGTGGCGAGCCGTGGCGAGATCAGCGTGCTCTGGCTCGGTCCGGACGAATGGTTGGTGACCGCGCCGTCAGAGTCGGCGGGCGAGCTCACCGAGCGGCTGGGAGCGGCGCTCTCGGACCTGCACCACTCGCTCATCGATGCCTCCGCCGGACGCATCGTTCTCGAACTCGAGGGCGTGGAGGCGCGGGCGGTACTGGCGCAAGGCTTGAGCCTGGACCTGCGTCCGCGCGCCTTCGGCCCGGGCCGATGCGCCCAGACGGGACTTGCGCGGGTGCCCGTCATTCTGCAACAGATCGACGCGACGCCGCGGTTTCGGGTTTTCGTGCGCGCGTCCTTCGCGCCTTACGTCACTGAATGGCTCAAGAGCACGATCGCGGAACTCGCCTAGGTCATCAGCACGGAGAAAGGGTCATGGATCTGAATTTGCGCGGCCGCAAGGCGCTGGTGACGGGAGCATCCAAGGGCATCGGCTACGCAACCGCTCGATGCCTCGCGCAGGAAGGCTGCGATGTCGTGCTGGTGTCCCGCACCGCCGCCGACCTCGAGGCCGCCCGCGATCGGATCCTGAAGGAGTCGAACGTCGCCGTTACCGTCGAGCCGCGCGACATGAGCGACGGCAAGAACGCGCCAGCGTTGGCGCAAAAATATCCCGACCTCGACATCCTCGTGAACAACGCCGGCGCGATTCCCGGCGGCACGGTCGAGGAGATCGACGAGGCGCGCTGGCGCACGGCATGGGACCTCAAGGTCTTCGGCTACATCAACCTGACACGCGAGTATTTTCGCGTGATGAAGGCGCGCGGCAAAGGCGTCATCGTCAACATAATCGGCGCTGCCGGCGAGAAGATGAATTCGAGCTACATCGCGGGGTCCGCAGGGAACGCGTCCTTGATGGCGTTTACCCGCGCGCTGGGCGCGGCGGCGCCGCAGGCGGGCCTGCGCGTCGTCGGCATCAATCCCGGACCGGTCGCGACCGATCGCCATGTCACGCTGATGCGCAAGCAGGCGCAGGACAAGCTCGGTGATCCCGAGCGCTGGCGCGAACTCTCCAAGAACCTGCCTTTCGGTCGTGCGGCGACGCCCGAGGAGATCGCGGCCATGGCTGCCTTCCTCGCCTCCGACCATTCGGCCTATACAACGGGTACCATCGTGACGATCGACGGCGGCCTCGCTCACAAGTGAGGCCGACCGCCGGAACTTGAGTGCGGAGGAAACCATGCCTCACCTCACCGCCGATGACGGCATCCGGCTCTATTACGAGGAAGCGGGCTCCGGCACGCCCGTGGTATTCGTGCACGAGTTCGCGGGCGATCACCGCAGCTGGGAGCTGCAGATGCGGTATTTCAGCCGGAATTACCGCTGTATCGCCTATAACGCCCGCGGCTATCCGCCCTCGGACGTGCCGTCGGACGTCGCTCGCTATTCCCAGGATCGCGCTTGCGACGACATCCGCGCCGTGCTCGACGGGCTCAAGCTCGAGAAGGCCTATGTGGTCGGGCTCTCGATGGGCGGATTTGCCACGCTGCACTTCGGATTGCGCTACTCGGCGCGCGCGCACGCCATCGTGGTCGCGGGATGCGGTTATGGCGCCGAGCCCGGCAAGCGCCAGCAGTTTCAGCAGGAGGCTGAAAAGACCGCGGTCAATCTTCAGGCCAAGGGCATGGCCGAGGTGGCCCAGAGCTACGCTCAAGGACCGACCCGCGTTCAATTTCAGAACAAGGACCCTCGCGGCTTCGCGGAGTGCGTCCGGCACCTGGCGGAGCATTCGACCACGGGGTCTGCGATGACGCTGCTCGGCGTTCAACGCCTCAGGCCCTCGCTCTACGACCTCGCCGACGGGCTCGCCAAGATGACGGTGCCAACCCTCATCATGACGGGCGACGAGGACTGGCCGTGCCTGGAGCCCGACCTGTTCCTGAAGCGCACGATCCCCTCGGCGGGATTGGTCGTGCTACCGAACAGCGGCCATGTGATCAATCTCGAGGAGCCCGCGCTTTTCAACCGGTCCGTCAGCGACTTCTTCCATCAGGTCGGAACTGGGCGCTGGCCGCGGCGCGATCCCCGCGCGACGGCCGGCAGCATACTCGGGCTGCGCTGAACGGAGGCCGCTATGACAGGCCCATCGAACGTCATCGACGACATCGCAACGCTAGAGAAGCTCTACGGCGCTCCCAGCGAGGCTTCGACCGTCAAGGAGGTCGACCACGTCCACCCGATCTATCGAAAGCTGATCCAGGCCGCGCCGTTCGCGGTGCTGGCGACCAGCGGGCCGGGCGGTCTCGACGCGTCGCCGAGGGGCGACGGTCCGGGGTTTGTCACGGTCGAGGACGAGAAGACGCTGCTGTTGCCCGATCGACGCGGCAACAATCGCACGGACAGCCTGCGCAATATCGTCGGGGATCCCCGGGTGGCGCTGGTGTTCCTGATCCCCGGCATTGGCGAGACGCTGCGCGTCAACGGCCGCGCCTCGATCTCCGTCGAGGCCGCGCTTCTTCGGCGCTTCGCGGTCGAGAGCAAGGAGCCGCGCTCGGTCTTGGTAATCGCGGTCGACACCGTTTATTTCCAGTGCTCGCGCGCCGTCGCGCGCGCCGATCTCTGGAATCCCACAAAGCACGCACGCCGGTCGGCGTTGCCATCCACCGGCGCTATCCTGGCCGCGCTCAGCAACGCGAAACTCGGCGGCGAGAGCTACGACCGCGCTCTGCTCGAGCGGGTGAAGGCCACGCTCTACTGAGCTCAGCCGAACTTCGGCTCGGTGGTGACCACGCTGTTGCGCGTCTTCACCAGGTCCCACCACTCGCGGATCTTGCCCCGAGGCTTCAGCAGATCCTGCCCCTCGGGCGTCTGCGCGAGGTAGTGATAGACCGGGATCACGAAGAGATCGGCCAGGGAGAGCTTGTCGCTGGCCAGGTACTTCCCGGTCCCCATCAGGCGCTCGAATTCCTTGAGGCAGAGTTCCGCGCTCGGCAGGGCGTCCTTGATCGTCGCCTCGTCAGGCTGCCCGCCGAGCATCGGCTGGATCAGGCGGTTCATCACGACCTTCGTGATCATGCAGGTGTAGGCGAAGGATTCGACGATGCCGATGATCTGGTTCATCCGCGCCCGCGGCTTCGCCTCGATCGGTTGCAGGTCCTGGCCGGGAATTGCCTGATCGATGTAACGCACGATGGCGTCGGTCTCGTAGAGATCGAACCCGTCGTGGGAAAAGGCCGGTACCTTGCCGAAGGGATTGCGCGCGAGGTGCTCGGGCTGCTTGTGGGCGCCTTTCATCATGGCGACATCCGCGAGCTCGTAGGACGCTGGTTTCTCCTCTAGCGCCAGACGCACGGTGCGGACGTAGGTGCTGAAGGCGGGACCGTAGATAATGGGGGCGGCCATCGGGGTCTCCTTCTCGCGAGTTCTTTGAGGTAAGCCGGCGCGGCGTGAATTCGCTCGCCCGCGCTCGGCTATCAGCATACGCCCGGAGCGCGAGGATTGGCTATCACGGGCCGGTGACTGTTCGGTGACGGCTCAGCGCGGCGGCTTGGGCGTCCCCGCGGTGCCGAGCAAGTGCTCGGCCTCCGTGCGGGCGGCGACGCGCTTCATCGCATCGCGCTTCTTCTCGACGATGACGACGCGGGGCCGCCGCCCACCCATCGCCGCGATGGGGCCGGACGCCGTCGGCGCCGCGCTCGCGCCGCCGGGAACCCTGAGCGCCGTCACGCGGACGCGGCCCTCTCCGCGGTCGAGCTGCGCCTCGATCTCCTGGCCCTTGAAGAGCCGGGTGACGCCGGCCGCGATGAAGACCGCGGGCTCGACGGCGACGTCCTCGGGCACGCCGGTGAGGCGGAGCCCACCGGTCTGCCGCGACGGATCGAACCAACGCACCACGCCCCGCACCATGCTGGCCGGCGGTGGCGCCAGCGCCGATGTCGCCTCCGCCGCGGGCGCGCTCACCACGGCCTCCGCGCGACGAACCAGGCGCGGCGCTGGAGGCGGGATCGGTGCTTCGACCGGGGGAGGGGCCACCACCTTGCGCGGGCGGCCCGGCTTGCGGCCATCCTCGCGGCGATGCCGAGGCTGTCGCGGCCGCTGCCTGCGGACCGGAATCTCTCGGGTAATCTCCGCCGCGGGGAGATCGGCGGCGGGATACAGGATCAGCGCCAACGTGGCACTGACCGTCTCGACCAGCGCGGGAATATCGCTCGCCGCCGTCGTCTGCTGCCCGCCCACGAGCCGCGCCACCATGTGCGCGACCAGGGGCAGCGGCACGCCGGCGCGAGGGCTCGGCGGCATGACAGGAACGTCATTCGATGGAGGGGGCGCGGCCGCGGGCGCAGCAAGGTCGCCCCGCTCGGTCATCGGTTCATCCAAATGTCGACTCACGACCTGCTAGAATACGCAGAAAGATAGTGCGGCATCTTTCCACGAGAAGTTGCGTCGGTTGTTAAGGTATCCGAGGCCGATGGCCTCGCATCGGATCGCGATGCCTCCTCGTATAGCAGATGAGGGACAGCGGCGCGAGAGGAAGTGGGGCGGGTCCCGATCTCGTCACAGACCCCGAGGCCAAGCCAGCCTCGACCGGGATATCGGCTGTATATTAGTATCGTGCGCGAGGAGCGAGCGGTATGAAAGTCTATGAAGGCGGCCGCAGCCTGGACGGCTCGACGGTCACGGTGGACGGCAAGCCCCTGGCGCCGCGGCACGATCTGCTGCGCGTCTCCAAGACCGGCTTCGAGTGGGGGTTCGACGGGTCGGCGCCCGCCCAATTGGCGTTGGCGCTGCTGGCCGATCACCTCGGCGACGGCGAGGAGGCGGTGCGGCTCCATCGGACCTTCATGCGCGATGTGGTGGCGCATCTCGACAATGCCTGGCGTCTCACCGGCGCCGATATCGACGCGGCGCTCGGCCGTGGCTAGATCCGCTCTCGCGAAGCCCCTGCTGCAGCGCGCGCGCCGTCGGACGAGGTCGCGGCCCGCCGCGCAGGGCGTCAGCCTCACCGAGCAGGCCTATCGCGCGCTCGAGGAGCAGATTGTCACGCTCAAGATCCCTCCGGGTACCGTCGTGTCGGAGGGGATCCTGGGCCAGCGCCTCGGTATCGGCCGCACGCCGATCCGCGAAGCGCTGTGGCGGCTTGCGCGCGAGCGTCTCGTTACCATCGTGCCCCATCGCGGCATCATCGTCTCCGAGATCGACATCAAGCTTCAGCTGCGGCTACTCGAGCTCAGGCGCGTGGTGGAGCGGCTGGTGGCAGCTCGCGCGGCGAAGCGCGCGAGCGAGGCCGAGCGCAGGCGCCTCGACGAGATCGCCGATGGCATGGGATCGGCGGCGGCGGATAACGACGACGTCGCCTTCATGCGCCTCGACCGCGAATTCAACGAGCTCACGGTTGCGGCGGCGCGCAACGAGTTCGCGATCAGCGCCATGAGCCTTGTGCAGGGCCTATCTCGGCGGTTCTGGTACCTGCATTACAAGGAGGCCGCGGACATGCCGCTCGCGGCGCGGCTCCATGCGGACGTCGCGCGCGCGATCGCCCGCGGCGATGGCGACGCCGCGGGCCGCGCGTCCGATGCCCTCATGGACTACATCGAGGACTTCGCGCGCGCGACGGTCCGCATCGATTGAGGAGGAGACTGTGGCCATGACAGCACGCTTATCGAAGCGCCAGGCGGCCTTCCGCGAAGACTACCGCCAGCGCATCTTGCCGTGGTACAGCGGCGTCGGCCATGTCGCACTGATCTACGCCATCGGCATCGCAGCGCTCTCGTACTACATCCCCCACATCCATCGGCCGACCGCGCTCGAGTGGCTGATCGTGCTCGCGGCCTTCCTGTTCGCGAATGTCTTCGAGTGGTGGATTCACCGCCGCGTCATGCATCGGCCCATCAAGGGCTTCATGGGCATCTACAAGCGTCACACCCTTGCGCACCACCAGTTCTTCACCGACGCCGAGCCCACCATCGACAGCACGCAGGATTTCCGCATCACCTTCTTCCCGCCCTATGCGTTGGTGGTGTTCATCCTGATGTCCGCCGCCGGCGCCGCGGTGGTGGACTGGGTCTGGTCCCCGAATGCCGCGTGGCTCCTGCTCTGCACCAACACGGGCATGTATCTCAACTACGAGCTCTTCCACTGGGGGTGCCACGTGAAGGACGACCGGATCATCCGGCATATTCCCTTCATGAACACGATCCGCCGCCATCACATCGCGCACCACAACCAGAACATCATGATGGCGCGGAACATGAACCTGACCTATCCGATCGCGGATTGGCTGTTCGGCACCAGCGACCTCGACCGCGGCCTGCTGGGCCACGTCTTTAACGGTTATGACAGCCGCTTCGTGAAGCGCAACCTCGAGCGCGCCCGCGCCGGCGTCGACGATCCGCTCGCCGGCCGCGCGCGGGCCTGAGGCATGGCCATGGCGACCCTCAAGCGTTCCACGGCATCGCTCATCGGCGGTATTGCCGTCGGGATCTTCGTGCTCGCGCTCTGGCTCTTGCTGGCGGGCAACACAGGCCCCGCCGCCGTCGGCTCGGGACTGGTCGCCGCGATCCTGATCGGCGCCTGGGTCCGCCTCGCGGATCTCTAAAGCCCCACGGAAGCGTCCTGCGCGTGCTTGTCACGCGCATCCGCGTGCTCTTCTATAGGCCAGGAAACGCGTGGTCGCAGGTAAGGGGATCGATATGTCGCAAAGCATGGCCGTGACCTGGGGGATTTCCGAGCGCGCCGCCGAGCTCCATCGGTCGGCTCTCGTCTGGGATGATCACGGCGGCTTCGCCTATTCGAAAGCGTCGATCCTGGAGGCCTTGGAGCGCTGGCGCGCCTCGGGCATCGCCTATCTCTCGATCAACGCTGGCTATGACGTGATGCCGTGGACGCTGACGCTCGAAGCTGTCTCCCAGTATCGCCACTGGATCCGCACCCATCCGGGGACGCTGGTGCAGGTCGAGACGGTCGATGACATCCACCGGGCCCGCAGGGACGGCAAGCTCGCCGTCACCTTCGACGTCGAAGGCATGAATGCCCTCAACGGCGACATCGGCATGGTCGACCTCTACTATCGGCTCGGCGTGCGACAGATGCTGTTCGCCTACAATCGCAACAATCTCGCCGGCGGCGGCTGCCACGACGAGAATATCGGCCTCACCGATTTCGGACGCGCAGTCATCCGCGAGATGAACCGCGTCGGCATGGTCGTGGATTGCTCGCACTGCGCGTACAAGACGTCCATGGAGGCGATCGACGCGTCGGTGTCGCCGGTGATCTTCAGTCACGCCAATGCCCGCAAGCTCTGCGACCACGAGCGCAATATCTGGGACGACCAGATCAAGGCCTGCGCCGCGACCGGCGGCGTGATCGGCGTCACCGGCGTCGGCATCTTCCTCGGGCCCAACGGTCCGACGGTCGAGCACTTGGTGGAGCACATCGATCACATGGTCGAGCTCGTCGGTCCCGATCACGTGGGCTTCGGCATGGACAGCGTGCTGCGCGTCCACAAGCCTCACCAGCCCTTCACCCGCAACCGCGAGTATTGGCCGGAGCGGCAATATCCCGACAGCGGAACCGGCTATGTTCCGCCCGAGGAAGCACCTCGGCTCACGCAGGCGCTCCTCGACCGCGGCTACAGCGAGGCCAACATCCGCGCCATCCTCGGCGGGAATTTCTTGCGCGTGGCCGAGACCGTCTGGAAATAGGGGGAACGCGCGATGGCGAGACCCGATATTCGCGAGCGGCTCGCGGCGGGCGCGCCGTTGGTTCTCGATGGCGCGATGGGATCGGAGCTGCAGCGACGCGGCGTCTGGGTCTCCCATGGCGCCACGGCGGACAAGCTCGGCGCCTGGTCGGCCACTGCCATGCGCGACGCGCCTGAGATCGTCCGCGAGGTCCATGAGGATTATTTCAGGGTGGGTGCCGACATCGCCACCACCAACAGCTTCTGGACGAACTCGGTGAAGCTGGGCTTGGTCGGTCTCGGCGACAAGGCCGCGGAGTATACGCGGCGCTCCGGGGAGATCGCCGTCGAGGCACGCGACCGGCTGCGTCCGGGGGCCTATGTCGCCGGCGGTATGGCACCACCCCACGGCGGCCGCGCGCCGGTCGATCCGATCGATCTCCCGCGCGAATTCGCCTTGCAGAGCCATGCCCTCAAGGAGGGCGGCGTCGACCTGCTGCTGGTGGAGTACATCGGGTATATCGCGGATATCGTCGCCGCCCTCGACGCGGTCAAGCCGGCGGGTCTCCCCGTCATGATCGGGATCCGGCACGTCGCCGAGAACGGCGCCATGCAGGCTGGCGAAACCTTCGATCAGCTCGTCGCCGCCCTCGGTCCGCGCGAGGTCGCCGCTATCCTTCTGATGTGCAGCAGCCCGTCCGCCATTTCGGCCGGCCTGCCGAAGCTGCGCAGGGCATTCTCGGGGCCGATCGGCGCCTATCCCAACATCGGCTACCGCCGCGCCGGCAAGCCTCTCGGTCCGGATCAGCAGTGGCATGGTCTCGATACCACGACCTACGCACCCTCGGATCTCGCCGCGGACGGCGCGGTCTGGCTCGACATGGGCGCTCAGATCATCGGCGGATGCTGCGCGACGACGCCGGAGCATATCGCGGCGCTTCGCGCGGTGGTTCCGCAAGGCGGAGCGCCCGCCGGGTAGGGTCGAGGGCTCTTGCTGCGCCGCGGCACTGATACGCTTAAGGCTCGTTCATGCTCCCGGCCGCGCTGGCGAAGAGGCGCTCGTGGGCGGCTCCGAGCGGAAGCCGATGCGCGCGTGGGTGCCGTCGCAAAAGGGCTTGTTTCCCGAGCCCCCGCAGCGGCAGAGGCGCGTGTTCTCCGCGCGGAGAACCGTGCGGCCCGTGCCCGAGCAGATCTCGAGATTACCGACGACCTGCAATGGCCCGTCCGCGAGGGGCGTGATGCGGAGCGTGCCGCCGCGGCTCTCGAGAGGGTCGGACGCAATCGTCGGGGGCTCGCCGGTGGCCGCGAACCCGACCTCCCGGTGCTTGTTGTCGCAGAAGGGCTTGTTGGCGGATTTGCCGCAGCGGCAGAGCGTTGCGCGCAAGAGCCTGCCATGGCCCGCAAGATGGACGTCGGCGTGAATGGCGTAAGCCCCGTTCTCGCGGATGCGCAGCACATTCACCGGAGGGGATGCCTCCTGCGTGCCGCCGTCGTGACGCTCATAGGTGATGGCGCCGGACGGGCAGGCGTGGGCGATCGCGACGCAGCGCTCGACCGGCACCGTCTCGGGATGAAGCCAGGGACCCGCGACGTTCGCGAGGAAGACGCCGGGGGCGCCGAGCACGCAGTGGCGTGAATGAATGCAGCGGCGGGCATCGAACCGGAGCGTGATCTCCTTGGTGCGCGCGACGTTGGGGTCGTCGCCCGTCTCCGGCACCGTCGGTGGCGAAGACGACGGCACGGATTGCGTGGTGCCGACCAGGGCCAGGTTATCGACCGCAACGGTCAGGTGCTCCTCGAACTCGGCGTGGAACTCGGTGAACCGCTCGGCTACCGCGATGAGACGCTTGGTTAGCCCAAGAAGCGGGACGCGTCGCTCGAGCTTCGCCGCGGCGCCCGCCAGCTCACGCACGCGCTCGCTCAGGATCTGCGCGGCGCAGCGCTGCACGAGCTGGCCCGACGAGAGCGAGAGCGCAAAGGTGAGGCCCGCGGTTGCAGTCGGCCGCGCGGGCCCGACCGGCAGCCGCGTCACCGCGTCGCCGACGTGGCTCATGGCGTACATGATCTCGGTCGCCGACGCCGCGAGCCCGACTCGGAGATCGCGCGGCAGGGGTGCCGGCGAAAACACCTGGGCGAAGGTTCGCATCATTAATCCGTAGAGCGCGTTGCCGAGATCGACGAGTTTGGCCGTCAGCGGATCGGCGATAGAGGTCACGTCGTGCCGGCCGCGAGGATTGTCGAGGCAGGGGTTCTCCACCACGGGCCGAGCGGGCTCGAAGCCCGGCCGCGCGCGCTGCAATCGTGCCAGCTCGTCCCTGATGGCGGCGAAACGCTCATAGTGCGAGCCCTCGCGATGCGCCGGCGCGCCCTCGCCCTGCAGCACGATCTCCTCGACCGCGCGCCGAGCGGAGTTGAGATCGGTGACCTTGAAGAGGCCGGGCAGGCCGAACTCCGTGGCGCCCACCTGGGCCTCGCCGTGGCCCACGAAGACGCTCTTTTCGCCGATCTCCTCGACCAGCTTCCCAAGGCCGCGCAGCACGCTGTGATAAAGCTGACCTTGGCTCGCATAGTCCCGCGGCGTCGGAGAGAGCAGTTCGGGTCGCGCCACGCGGGGATGGTGCGCGGGATGATCGAACCCCACGCCGTCGGCCATCTCGATCCCCTCGGGACGCTCGATGTACATGAAGTGGTCGAGGGTCGCCGGGCCAAAGGGCGAGAGGCGCATCACCACGTCCGCCGGAAACCATCCGGGACGCACTGGAAACTCCGGTCGCCACAGATGCGGCGAGGCGCCGGTCGCGGCGAGAATGTTGTTCACCAGCGAGAGATGCAGCATCTCCTCGAGTGCGATCTGGCGCAGCGAGCGACGCCAGCCATCGATTGCCCTCAGCTCATCCGCCGTCACGCCCTCATCGATGTCGCGCTTCAAGCTCCAGAGCGCATAGAGGTACGTGCACATGACGGAATGCTCGAACTCCGCCGCCTCCGAGAGCAGATAGAACAGCTCCTCGCGGTCCTGGATGACGATGTCGTCATGCCTCATCTGGACTTCCCCCTGAACCGCCCGGTCGTCAGGCGGCTGAATGGTAATGGGAGGGAGTCCTTAGGTCATTGGCGATTTGCCCGAAGCTCGCCACGGCGGCGTGCGCCTATGACGCCATGCGCTATGCCACCCGCTCCAGCAGCGCCAGCAACCCCTGCAGGAGCTGAACCGGTGAGGGCGGGCAGCCCTTGACGTGGAGGTCGACGGGAATCACCGCGTCGACGCCGCCGGCGACCGCGTAACTGCCGGCGAAAAGCCCGCCGTTGAAAGCGCAGTCGCCCACCGCCACGACCCATTTGGGATCGGGTGTGGCGGCATAGGTGCGCTCCAGTGCCTCGCGCATGTTCCGCGTCACCGGCCCGGTCACCATCAGCACGTCGGCATGTCGCGGCGAGGCCACGAACTTGAGGCCGAAGCGCTCGAGATCGTAGAAGGGATTGTTGAGCGCGTGGATCTCCAGCTCGCAGCCGTTGCAGGAGCCGGCGTCGACTTCGCGGATCGAAAGGCTGCGGCCCACGCGCAGGCGCGAGGCACGGTCGAGGCGCTCCGCGAGCTCCGCCAGATGCGCCTCGTCGGGCGCCGGCGCGTCGATCGGCAGGGGTTTCGAGATCAGCGTGCGTCCGAGGGTCTTCCACATGGCGCGCGTCCTAGAGATCGTGGCCCGAGTAGGAGCAGTTGAAGGATTTGTTGCAGAGCGGGAAGTCCGCGACGATGTTGCCCTCGATTGCGGCTTCCAGGAGCGGCCATTGGAACCAGGAGGGATCGCGTGCGTGCGCGCGCGCGATCAGGCCCGCCTCGTCGAGCCGCACCCAGGCGAGCACGTCGCCCCGGAAGCTCTCGACCAGCGCCACGCCTTCGCCGGCTCGCTCGGGGACCGGAACCGCGATCGGGCCCGCGGGCAAGCGCTCGAGAATCTGCGAGATCAGCCCGAGGCTCGCGGTCACCTCGCGGAAGCGGATGAGCACGCGGCTGTGCACGTCCCCGTCAGTCAGGACCGGGACCTCGAAGTCGAGGCCGTCGTAGGGCGGATAGCTCGGCAGGCGCCGCGCGTCGACGCCGCGGCCCGAGGCGCGGCCGACATGGCCGCCGGCGCCGAAGCGGCGTACCAGCTCCGGCCGCACGGTGCCCGTGGTGACGGTGCGGTCGAGCAGCGACGGCCTGTCGTCGTAGATCCGGGCGAGCTCCGGCCAACGCCGCGCGATCTCCGCAACCAGCTCCCGCAGCCGAGCCACGCCGGCCTGGTCGAGGTCGCACGCGACGCCGCCGGGCACCACGCGATCCATCATCAGGCGATGGCCGAAACACTGGGTCGCCGCGCGCAACACCCGTTCGCGCAGCACGGTGCATTGCGCCTGCATCAAAATGAACGAGGCATCGTTGCAGATGGCGCCGACATCGCCGATGTGGTTGGCGATGCGCTCGAGCTCCGCCATCAGGCCGCGCAACCAAACCGCGCGTGGCGGCGGCTCGAGCTCCAGCGCGGCTTCGACGGCGCGCGCGAACGCCAGCGAATGCGCGACGGTGGCATCGCCGGACCGGCGCGCCGCGAGCCGCGCGGCTTCGGCGGGCAGCTTCCCCGCCATCAACGTCTCGGTTCCCTTGTGCACATAGCCGAGCCGCTCCTCGAGCCGCACGACGGTCTCGCCGCTGCAGTGGAAGCGGAAGTGGCCGGGCTCGATGATGCCGGCGTGGACGGGGCCGACGGGGATCTGATGCAGGCTCTCGCCCAGGACCGGCAGGAAGGCATAGGCGCTCGCCGGGCGCGCGACCGCGGCCTCGCCGGAGGGGCCGTGCCGCCACTGGCCGTGGTCGAGCCAGGGCCGCGTATCCGAAAGCCCCTCCGCCGCCAGACCGAAGAGATCCCGCGCCGCGCGCTCCAGCCGCTGGGCGCTCGGCCGCGCGCCGGAGAGCGAGGGGAACCGGCAATCGGAGCAAGCGAGAGACGCGACGGCAATCTCCCGCGCGCCCTCGTCCATCAAGGCCACGTGCACCTCAGCGGTTTCCGCCCAAAGTCCCAGCAGCGTCCAGTCGGTGCCCGCGAGCCGGTCGGCCAAGGCCTGCCAATGCGTGAGGTCGAGCCGATAGCGCGGCCACGGCCGCTGTGCCATGCGCTCGGCCGTCGCGAAGAAGGAGAGGAGGGTGTCGGTCATCGTCCGCTTATCCCAGGAGCCGCGCCACGGTCTGGAACCACGCCACCAGCGGGGCCGGCAGGTAGATCCCGGCTACCAGCACGATCGCGAGATGGACGAACAGCGGCAACAGCGCCACGGTGCTCGCCTTCTCGCCGCCTTCGCTGGGTCCGAAGGCGAGCGCCTGCAGCCGCAGGATGAGCGCGCCAAATCCGATCAGCAGGCCGCCGAGCACCAGCACCGCCAGCAGAGGCTGCCGGCCGAAGGTGTTGGTGAGCACCAGAAACTCGCTCAGGAACACGCCGAAGGGCGGCAGCCCCGCGATCGCCACCACGCCGATCACCAGAGCCCATCCGAGCATAGGTTGGCTCGAGGTGAGGCCGCGGATGTCGGCGATCTTTTGCGTGCCCTTGACCTGCGAGATGTGGCCGACCGCGAAGAAGATCGCGGACTTCGTCAGGCTGTGCATGGTCATGTGCAGGAGGCCCGCGAAATTGGCGAGCGGGCCGCCCATGCCGAACGCAAACGTGATGATCCCCATGTGCTCGATGGAGGAATAGGCGAAGAGCCGCTTGATGTCGCGCCGGCGGTAAAGCATGAAGCTCGCGAGCAAGATCGAGCTCAGCCCCATCGTGATCATGAGGGGGCCCGGCGCCACGGCAAGCGGGTTGCCCGCGAGCAGCATCTTGAAGCGCAGCACGCAATAGAGCGCTACGTTGAGGAGCAGGCCGGAGAGCACGGCCGAGATCGGCGTTGGGCCCTCGGCGTGAGCGTCGGGAAGCCAGGCGTGGAGCGGTGCCAGCCCGACCTTGGTGCCGTAGCCCACCAGCAGGAACACGAAGGCGAGGTTGAGGATCGCCGGGCTGAATTCGGCCACTCTGGGCATCAGCTCGGACCAGGTCATGGCCGAGAGGCCGGCGCCCATCACGGGTTGCGCCGCCAGGTACATGAGCGTGGTGCCGAAGAGCGCGAGCGCGATGCCGACGCCGCACAGGATGAAATACTTCCAGGCCGCTTCCAGCGCCTCGTGCGTGCGGTAGAGCCCGACCATCAGCACCGTCGTGAGCGTGGCGCCCTCGAGCGAGACCCAGAGCACGCCCAGATTGTTCGAGGTGAGCGCCAGGAGCATGGTGAAAAGAAAGCCCTGGTACATCGCGTGATAGAAGCGGAGATAGCGCGGGACCAGACGCCCGATCTCCACCTCATGGATGACATAGCGGGCGCTGAACAGGCTCGTCGTGAAGCCCACGAAGGCCGTGAGCGCCACGAGATAGATGTTGAAGTCGTCGATCAGCAGAAGCGGCGTGGTCTCCGGCCGATGCGCGAACGGTACCAGGCTCGCGATGAGCGTGAGGAGGGTCGCGCCGACATTAACCTTCGCCGCCACCTTGTAGCTCGGCACGATCGCCAGAAGAATTGCCGAGGCCGCGGGGATGCCCAAGATGAAATAGACGGGGTTCACTGCCGCTCCCCCCGGAACCGTTCCATGTCGTGGACGTCGAGCGTGTCGAACCGCTCGCGAATGTGGAAAAAGAAAATCCCGAAGATGATGAATGCCACCATCACCGAGAAGGCGATGCTGAGCTCCACTACCAGCGGCATGCCCTTGACGCCGACCGCGGCGAGGATGAGGCCGTTCTCCAAGGACATGAATCCCACCACCTGGCTCACGGCGTTGCGCCGCGTGATCATCATGAGAAGGCCGAGCAGCACGGTCGAGAGCGCGGCGGCGAGGCTCTCGCGGGTCAGCGCACCCGAGGCCGCGGTTACCGGCAGAACCAGCAGGATCGAGAGCGCCACCAGCGCCACGCCCACCACCATGGTTGGGCCGACGCCGAGCGCCGTCTCGAGAGTGCGGTGGATCTTGAGATAGACGATGATCCGATGCAGCGCGAACGGGATCACCATCGCCTTGAAGACGAGGGCGATGCCCGCGGTGATGTAGAGGTGCGGCGCGTCCTGAGCGTAGGCTTGCCAGGCGGCCGCGGCGGCCAGGAGCAGGGCCTGGAACGCATAGATCTTGATCACGCCGAACAGGCGTCTCTGGTAGAGGAGGGCGAAGCTCAGCACGAGCACGCCGGTATCGAGGACGTGGGCGGTGTCGTAGGACAGGTTCGCGAATGCCGGCATCACAGGACCTGCGACACGTAGAGAAAGATCGCCGCGAGAATGCCGAGCAAGAACGCGCCACCCAGAAACTCTGCCAGCCGGAACACGCGCATCTTGGCGATGCTGGTCTCGAAGACTCCGAGCAGCACGGCGCCGGCACCGAGCTTCGCCGCATAGGTCGCGAGCCCGGTTGCTATGGCGAGCGCGCTGAACTCGCCGAGATCCATCCCCCACGGCAGGAACACCGCGGCGATCAGCGAGAGGTAGAGCAGCAGCTTCACCATGGAGGCCGCCTCGACCAGCGCCAAGTGACGGCCGGAGTACTCGAGAATCATCGCTTCGTGCACCATCGTGAGCTCGAGATGGGTCGCGGGATTGTCGACGGGAATGCGCGCGTTCTCGGCGATCGCCACGATGACCAGCGAGACAAGGCCGAGGAAGAGCGAGACCCGGATCCCGACGGCCTGCGTCACCATGAACTCCGCGATGTGCGGCAGCGAGGTCGAGCGCACGAGCAGCGCCACTGTAAAAGTCACCATCAGCATCGCGGGCTCGGCGAGCGAGGCGATCATCATCTCGCGGCTCGAGCCGATGCCGCCGAAGCTGGTGCCGACGTCCATGCCGGCCAGCGCCAAGGCAAAGCGCGCGGTGCCGAGCAGCGCCACCAGCGCGATCAGGTCCGCCGCCCGGCTCACCATCAGCCCCGTGGTGAAGGTCGGCACGATGGCGGCGGCGAGCCAGACCGCCGTGAAGATCAGGTAGGGGCTCACTCGGAAAAGCCACGAGGCGTTCGGCGCCAGCACGACCTCTTTGCGCAGAAGCCGCAGCAGGTCGCGATAGGGCTGGGTGAGGGCGGGTCCGCGCTTGGCGGTGAGGCGCGCCTTCACCTTGCGCACGATGCCCGTGAGCAGCGGCGCCAGCGCGAGCACCAGCAGGAGCTGCAATGCCTCGAGCGCCACCCCGGTCATTGGCTCACCGCCACGATCAGGAGGAGCAGCACCAGCGCCGCGAACATCAGCGACAGATACCGCCGGATGGTCTGAAACTGCAGGACGTTGAGCCGATCGGCGAGCCACGTGACCAGGCTGGAGATCGGGCCATAGATGCTCTCCCAGGCGGGGTCGCGCAGCGTCACTTCGAATTCGGCCGCGCGGCCGTCACCGGGCTCGGGCATGTCGACCCGCTCGCGGGCGGCGAAGGCGGTGCTGCCGAAGATCCGGCGGATCGGCTGCGCGAAGCTGCCGGCGGTGTATTGCGTCTCGGTGCGGGGATCGGGGAAGCCGCAATCCCAAGGAGCCGATCGGCGCGCGCGGTCGGAGGCGAAGCGGTGGATCACCACCACCAGCACGCCCGCGAGCAGCGTGATCGCCAACAGGATGGTGAGGCCGCTATAGGTGCTACGCTCGGCGCCCAGCGGCACCAGCCAGAGCAGGCTCGACTCCGGGAGCGCGCTGCCGCTGCCGGGCACGAGCATGGCCGTCACCGGCCGCAGGAGCTCGACCAGAGCGATCGGCACGATGCCCACCAGCGTGCAGATCGCGGCGAATCCCGCCATCGGCGCCACCATGAGCATGCCCACCTCGCGCGCCTCGGCGGCGGCAGGCGTGCGCGGCCGCCCAAGGAACACCACGCCGAAGGCTTTGACGAAGCAGACCGCGGCGAGTGCCGCGGCGAGGGCCAGCATGGCGCCCACCACGGGCACCGCGAATTTCAGCAGCCATTGCGGCAGCAGCGATCCGCCGAGGATCGCCTGGAAGGTCAGCCACTCCGAGACGAAGCCGTTGAAGGGCGGCAGCGCCGAGATCGCGACGGATCCGATCAGGAACGCGAAAGCGGTGCGCGGCATCCTGTGGATGAGCCCGCCCAGATGCTCCATGTCGCGCTCGCCGGTCGCCACCAGCACCGCGCCCGAGCCCAGGAACAGCAGGCTCTTGAACATCGCGTGGTTGAACACATGAAGCAGCGCCGCCACCAGCGCCAGGCCGGCCAAGGCGTCCAGGTGGTTCGCGCGGAAGGCCAAGGCCAGGCCCAGCCCGATCACGATGATGCCGATGTTCTCCACGGTGTGATAGGCGAGCAGCCGCTTCAAGTCGTGCTGCATCACCGCGTAGAGCACGCCCATCAGGGCCGTGATGCCGCCGATGATCAGCACCACCACACCCCACCACCACGGCGGGGTTCCCATCAGGTCGAACAGGATGCGCACCAGTCCGTAAAGCGCAACCTTGGTCATGATCCCGCTCATCAGCGCGGAGACATGGCTTGGCGCCGCCGAATGCGCGGGCGGCAGCCAGACGTGGAGCGGCACCAGCCCCGCCTTCGACCCCGCCCCCACCACCGCGAGGCCGAACAGGATCGCCGCCCGGGTGGGGTCGAGCGCGGCGCCTCGAAGCGCCTCGAAGGCATAGGAGCCGGCCCCGCCCGAAAGCAGGCCGAAGCCGAGCAGCAATGCGCCCGTCCCGAAGCTCGCCATCACGAGATAGAGGAACGCCGCGGGCCTGGTCTCGGGCTGGCGGTGGGTCGACAGCACCAGGAGCCAGGAGGCCAGCGACATCACCTCCCAGCTAACCAGGAAGACAAAGGCGTCGTCGGCCACCAGCACCAGGTTCATGGCGGCAAGGAAAATCGGATAGAAGGGCAGAACGCGGCCGGGCTCGTCGTCATGCGCGCCGTACTCGACGGCATAGATGCTGATCAGCACCGCCGCGCCGTTGACGACCAGCAGAAAGAAAGCGGAGAGCGCGTCGACCCGGAAATGTGCGCCGAGCCAGGGCAGGCCGAGGGGCAGGACAGCCCCGACGGGTGCTGTCGCCTCGATCAGCGTCCAAAGCGCCGCGACCGCAATCACGCCGGCAGCCACCGCGGCCGTGAGATAGACCGCGACAAGCATCCGCCGTCCGGCGAGGCCCGCCAGGGCCGCCGCGGCGTAAAGGCCGAGTCCGACGCCCAGCGTGCTCAGCACGCGAGCGCTCTTGCAGCTCTGCTCGAACGGGAAAAGGCCACGGAAGGCACGTCCTCGATCGCTCGACTGGATCGTCGCCGCCTTGCCGCCCTCCCTCACGAGCGGCGGACGACGACGGGCGATCTAGGCAATTAACACTATAAGAACGTGGATTCTAGCAGCAGGTTCGCGGGCCGCAAGCGCCTCCGTCGCGGCCGAAGGGCGCAGCGCCACAGTCGCCGCCGGTCAATCCAAGGATTTGCTTCGCTCAGTGCTCCGTCGCCAGAGCGCGGGCGAGCTGGCTGAGGGCCTCCTGGTAGCGCTCGTTCGGGATCTGCGAGAAGTTCTTCGCGAGCTCGAGGCACATGCGCTCGCGGGCGCTCTGAACCTTGCTCTGCGGCCCCTCGATCCCCTCGAAGAACGTGCCGACGGGGACACCCAGCGCGCGCGCGATCTGGAACAAGCGCCCCGCCGAGACTCGATTGATGCCGCGCTCGTACTTATGGGCTTGCTGATAGGTCACGCCGATAAGATCGGCGAGTTGCTGCTGAGTAAGCCCAAGCATGATCCGCGACTCGCGGATGCGGGCGCCGACGTGGCGGTCGATGTCTTGGACACGAGTGGTCATTTGAGTCATGGCCGAATCACTGGCTCCTTACGAGAGGAGGACAACAGCACCAGCGCGGGGGCGGAGATCTGTCCGAAAAGCCCCACGGCAGCCAGTGCCAGCTTGAACGCGTGCACCTCCACAGAGGTGCATAGCCCGGCGCCCGACCTGCCGGTCTCTTCGCCGGGTACGTCCGGCTCAAGGGAGATTTAGGCCGGTAGGGAGGATTTTCAACCGTCGTGGTCTCAATGCCGCAGAGGCATGGCTGGGGCGCCGATGCGGGGTTTGACAGGTCGCGCGGCCGGGTGATAACGACCCACGGTCGCAAAGCTTGGGATCCAAGTCGTGCGAACCCGTCGATAGGAGACCGCCCAAGCCCATGCCGCGCATTTCGATCGGCGATTGCGATCTCTACTACGAACGGCATGGCGGCGGATTTCCGGTTGTCTTCGTCAGCGGCTTGAGCGGCCAGGCGGCGTTCTGGCGCGAGCAGCTGCCCGCTTTCTCCCGCGAATTCGAGGCCGTGGTCTTTGACCACCGGGGCGTCGGCCAGAGCGACCACAGCCGGATCTCCTATACGGTCGAGCGGCTGGCGGCCGACGTAATCGCCCTCATGGACGCCCTTGGCATCGAGAAGGCGCACGTGGTGGGCCACTCGACGGGCGGCGCGATCGCTCAAATTCTCGCGATCGAGCATGCCCGGCGGCTTGCGAGCGTGGTGATCTCGGCGAGTTGGACCAAAGCCGACGCGTATTTCCGCCGGCTCTTCACCTTGCGCAAGGAACTGCTCACCCGGCTCGGTCCGGCGGCCTATCTGCAGGCCGCCACGCTCTTCCTCTACGCGCCCTACTGGATCGCCCAGAACAACGAGAAGCTCCGCCAGCTGGAGGCGCAGAATCTTTCGACCTTTTCCCCTCCGGAGATCGTCATCAGCCGGATCGACGCGATCCTGGCTTTCGATCGCACCGCCGAGCTCTCGCGCATCACCACGCCCGCCCTCATCGTCGGCGCTCAGGACGATGTCATCACGCCGCATTATTTCGCCGAGGAGCTGGCGCGCCTCATCCCCGGCGCCGAGGTCAAAATCTTTCCCCAGGGCGGCCACTGCTTCACCCAAGTGATGCCGCGCGACTTCAATCAGGCGGTTCTGCGGTTCCTCAAGGCCCACACGCCCGCCTGAGCGGGGCCAAGGTCAACAGATGGTAAACTCTGGGCGATTCTGGCCATGGTCAGCGTGCCTTGCGCGAATTCGCTGATAACGCGGTGGCGCCCGCAGAGGATTGAAATGGCGCGGTTTTTTGCCGCGCCTTAAGCCTTCCTAAAGCTGTAACCGGCTAGGTTGCCCGCGCGGCAGCTGGTTTCATGCGCGCTACCACCCTTGCTCCCAATGGATACAGCGGATTTCATCACCTCGAACGGCCAATCGACGCTGAGGCGGCTGCACTCCGCTTTGGAGGCGGCGGGCGACCTCGCCTACGTCTGGGACTTCGCAAGCGATGCACTGGAATGGCACGGCGCCATCATGGCGCGGCTCGGCGAATCCCATGCCGCCTCGCTCGCTACCGGCAGGAGCTTCGCCGACCGGATCCATCCGGAGGATCGCTCGGTGAGGGAGAGCCGCCTCGAGGCGGCCGCGTCGCGGGGCGATTTCTTCGAGTGCGAGTATCGCCTACGAGACGACACCGGCGCCATCATCTGGGTCCAGGACCGCGGACGAGCCGAACTCGACTCCGACGGCGCGCCGCAACGCCTGATGGGCGTTCTCCGCCTCGTCACCGACCGCAAGGTGGAGGAGCAGCGGCTCGAGCGGCTCGCCAACTATGACGAGCTCACCGGACACTTCAACCGCACGCGCTTGCGGGAGGCGCTGACCCAGGCCGTGGCCTCCAGCCTCCGCTCGGAGGTGCCGGGAGCCTATCTCGCCATCGGCATCGACAAGCTCGGGACCATCAACGACGCCTTCGGCTACGAGACCGCGGATCAGGTGATCATCGAGATCGGTCAGCGTCTCGACCGGCAGTTCCGCGAGAGCGACGTCATCGGGCGCGTCGGCGGCGACCGCTTCGGCGTCGTGCTGACCAACTGCCCGGCGGAGAATGTGGCGACGGTCGCGGAAAAGATCTTGGCTCTGGTCGGCCAGGCCGAGATCACGACGTCCGTGGGCCCGATCTACGCGACGGTCTCGATCGGCAGCGTGAGCTTTCCCGAGCAAGGAAAGACTAGCTTCGACGTCATGACGCGCGCGGAAACCGCGCTCGCCGAGGCCAAGCGCGCGGGCCGCGACTGCTTCGTACCCTATCGCGTCGCCGAGGCGCAGCAGCGCCAACAGCGCACCGATATCGCGTTGGGCGAGCGCGTTCAGCGCGCGCTCAAAGAGGACCGGCTGGTTTTCGCCTATCAGCCGGTGGTCAACAGCGAGTCCGGGTCCATCGCCTACTACGAGTGCCTGCTGCGCATGATCGCGGAGGACGGCAGCATCGTTCCCGCGGCCGCGTTCGTCCCGGTGATCGAGCAGCTGGGCTTCATCCGCCTCATCGACCGGTTCGTGCTGGAGCGCGCCGTCAAGGAGGCGAGCGAACACCCGGAGTGCTCGCTCGCTTTCAACATCTCGGGTCTGACCGCGACGGATCATGCCTGGCTTCGGCTCCTGGTCTCGCTCTTGCGCGACCGGCCGGAGGTCGCCCGCCGGCTCATCGTCGAGATCACGGAGACGGCCGCGCTCCACGACATTCAGGAATCCGCGCGCTTTGTCGGAACGCTGCGGGAGCTCGGCTGCCGCGTGGCGCTCGACGATTTCGGCGCGGGCTTTACGTCGTTCCGCTATATGCAGGCGCTCGACGTCGACATCGTCAAGATCGATGGCTCGTTCGTGCGCAATCTCGCGGAGAGCTACGACAATCAGATATTCTTGCGCCACCTGGTCGGCCTCGCCGATGCCTTCGGCCTGATCACGGTGGCCGAGTGCGTGGAGTCCGCGCGCGACGCCGCGATCTTGCGTCAAGAGGGGGTGCGCTTCCTGCAGGGTTACTATTTCGGCCGCCCCGCGGTCGAGCAGCCCTGGCACGCCATGCAGAGAGCCATGGAGGAGCCGGCGCCGGCACCGCTCCTGCGCAGCGTCGCGGCGTCCTGAATCGTCGCGCTCTCGAAAGGCAGCCCCGGCAACCGGCCGGTCGCGCTACTCCTTGCGGTTCTTGGTGAGCTCCTCGACCTGCTTCTGCAAGGTGTTGATGCGGTCGTTGAGCTCCTTGATGTCGCCCTCGGCCTCCGGCTTCTCGCCGGGTTTGGCGGGCGCCACGCCCGGCGCCGTGAAGGGCGAGAACATCTTCATGGTCTGCTCGAAGAGCGCCAGATTCTGCTTGCCCATTTCCTCGAGCTTGCCGAACGGGAAGATGCCGCCGAAAGTCTGCTGCAGGCTCTTGCGCATCTGCTCTTGATTGAGCGCGAAGGCCGCCATCGCCTGCTCGAGGTAGCGCGGCACCATCCACTGCATGCTGTCGCCGTAGAGGCTGATCAGCTGACGCAAGAAGCCGATCGGCAGCAGATTCTGCCCCTTCTGCTCCTCTTCGACGATGATCTGCGTGAGGACGGCACGAGTGATTTCGTCGCCGCTCTTGGCGTCGAATACCACGAAATCCTGGCCTCCCTTCACCATCCGGCTCAAATCGTCGAGCGTGACGTAGCTGCTGGTCGATGTGTTGTAGAGCCGTCGGTTCGCGTATTTCTTGATGACGACCGGCGCAGGCTTCGCCGCCGCGCCCTCCGCGCCGGCTCCGGCTCCGCTGTGCTCGTCTGACATGAGGTGATTTCCGCTGTGCACGAATATGGAGCATCATATCAGCATTTGGGCACTCGTCCGCAAGTGATGGGGAAAACCTTTGGCCCGGCGCCTAGAAACAGTCATTAACGGCCGATATACTCCGCGATTATGGCGGACCCGCCGGATCTCTCCGCCCTGGCCAAGCGCTATGTGGACCTGTGGCAGGATCAGCTGATCGCGCTCGCTGCGCACCCCGAGCTGGCCGAGGGCTTGGCACGGGTGCTGGCGGCGTTTCCGTTTCCGTCGGTAACCTGGCCCGCCGCCGGCACCGCTCCGCCGCATAATGGACACGCCGCAACCGCCGCGCCTGGGACCGCGCCCTCTGCCGCTCCACCTGGCGGCGGCGATCACCAGCTTCGCCAGCTCGCACGCCGCCTTGCCGCTCTTGAAGAGCGGCTTTCTCGCCTGGAGACCGGAGCTCCGCTCGGCGGGAAGCGATCTCGAAAAAAGCCTCGCCGCCGTCGGCGTTGAGGCTCTGGCGGAAGCGGTCGAGCGCGAGCTCCGGACCCGCGCCGATCTGTTCCTACGAGGTATCGAGCGCTATCGCGACTACCCCTATCGCCGCTCGCTCGTCCATCCCCTGGTCCTCTGGCAGGACGGGTCGACGCGGCTTCTCGATTATGGCGGAGCGGGCGCGCCGCTGCTCGTCGTGCCCTCGCTCGTCAACCGCGCCTACATTCTCGACCTCATGGCGGAGAAGAGTCTGCTGCGATGGCTCGCCGCCAACGGCGTTCGGCCGCTGCTGGTCGATTGGGGCGCGCCGGGGGATCTCGAGCGGCGCTTCACGCTCACGGACTACATCGCCGGCCGTCTCGAAGCCGCGCTCGACGCCGCGGCCGCCGCGGCCGGGGAGCCCATGGCGGTCATGGGCTATTGCATGGGCGGCAATCTCGCACTGGCGTTGGCCGAGCGCCAGCCGAAACGCGTGAGCGCGCTGGCGTTGCTCGCGACACCCTGGGACTTTCACGCCGAGCGCGCGGAGCAGGCGCATCTCCTGGGCGCGCTCATGCCCTCGCTCAGGGCGGCCTTCAGCGTCCTGGGCGAATTCCCCGTCGACGCTCTGCAGATGCTCTTCGCCGCGCTCGACCCGCTGCTGGCGCTGCGCAAGTTCACGCGCTTCGCGGAGTTCGGCGAAAGCGACGCTCGCGCGCGCGAGTTCGTGGCGCTCGAGGATTGGCTCAACGATGGCGTGCCGCTCGCCTTGCCGGTGGCTGAGGCCGTACTCACGGAATGGTACGGCGAGAATGCGACCGCCCGTGGCCTCTGGCGCGTTGCCGGCCGGATCGTCGATCCCGCGCGCTGCGCCATGCGGTCGCTGGTCGTGGTGCCCGCTCAGGACCGCATCGTGCCGCCGGGGTCGGCGCGCGCGCTCGCGGTGGCGCTGCCCTCCGCCGAGACCTGGACACCCACGCTCGGGCACATTGGCATGGTGGTCTCGCGCGAGGCACCGCGCGCGGTCTGGCAACCGCTGCAGGATTGGCTGCTACGGCAGGCGCCTACGGGAGTACCTAGGCGCCCGCGCACGCGGCGCGCGCGAAGGTGAGTTGATTGCCGTGAAGGCCGTGCTCCAGAACGACGCCAAGAGCCTGGGCATCGAGGTGACCGATTTCCAGCTCACGAACCTGCAATACGACGAGGGCTTCCGGAACGCGGTCAAGAACGCCGCGGTGCAGAAGGCCAACATCGAGGCGGTCGAGTACCAGCGCCAGCAGGCGGAGAAATCCGCGGAAACCGCGCGCATCCAGGCGATCGGACAGGCGAACGCCGCCCGCGAGACGGCGGCCGGCGCCGCCGACGCCCGCGTGCTGCAGGCGACCGCCGAGGCCAAGGCCATCCAGTTGCAGGGCGAGGCGCAGGCGGCGGCGATCCGAGCCCAGGCGGATGCCCTCAAGGCCAATCCCGACCTGGTCAACCTCCGGCGCGCCGAGCGCTGGGACGGGAAGCTGCCGAGCGCCATCTACGGCTCGGCGCCCATTCCGTTCCTGCAGACGCAGTGACCCGCACCATAAACTGATTGCGACTCAGCGACTTATGCGTCAGTGGGCGGGATTGCGAGTGTGGCATACGAATACACGGTTTATTTATTGCGCTGCGGTATTATCTAAGTTGAGGGAACCAGCGCCTTTGCCCGAAACCAATCCGAGGAGTATTCGATGACCGACGTCGTGATCGCCAGCGCCGCGCGCACACCCATTGGCGCCTTTAGCGGCGGGCTGAGCAGCGTGCCCGCGCACTACCTTGGGCAGACCGTCATTGTCGAGGCGCTGCGGCGGGCCAAGGTCGAGGCCAAGGACGTCTCGGAGGTGATCCTCGGCCAGATCCTCGCGGCCGGCGAGGGGCAGAATCCCGCGCGTCAGGCCGCCGTCGGCGCCGGCATCCCCTTTGAGGTGACCGCCTACGGCGTGAACCAGCTCTGCGGCTCTGGGTTGCGCACGGTGGCGCTGGGCTATCAGGCGATCCGCACCGGCGAGAGCGAGATCGTGGTCGCCGGTGGCCAGGAGAGCATGAGCCAGGCGCCGCACTGCATCCACCTGCGCAACGGCACCAAGATGGGCGATGCGCACATGGTGGACACCATGATCCGCGACGGCCTCTGGGACGCCTTCAACGGCTACCACATGGGCAACACCGCGGAGAACGTGGCGCAACGCTGGCAGATCACGCGCCAGCAGCAAGACGAGCTGGCGTTCCGCTCGCAAACGCGCGCGGAAGCCGCGCAGAAGGCCGGCCGCTTCAAGGATGAGATCGTCCCCGTGAAAATCTCCACCCGCAAAGGCGACGTGATGGTGGAGAGCGACGAATATCCGCGCCACGGCACCACGATGGAGGCACTGCAGAAGCTGCGCCCCGCGTTCGACAAGAACGGTACCGTGACCGCCGGTAACGCCTCGGGGATCAACGACGGCGCCGCCGCCGTGGTCCTGATGACCGCCAAGGAGGCGGAGAAGCGCGGCCTCCAGCCGCTGGCGCGCATCGTTTCCTGGGCGACCGCCGGAGTCGATCCCGCCATCATGGGGACGGGGCCGATCCCGGCGAGCCGGCTCGCGCTCAAGCGCGCGGGCTGGAAGGCCGACGATCTCGACCTCATCGAGGCGAACGAGGCCTTCGCGGCCCAGGCTTGCGCCGTCAACAAGGACCTCGGGTTCAATCCCGACAAGGTTAACGTGAACGGCGGCGCGATCGCTCTGGGTCATCCGATCGGTGCGTCCGGCGCCCGCGTGCTGGTGACGCTCCTGCACGAGATGGGCAAGCGCAATGCCAAGAAGGGCCTCGCCACCCTCTGCATCGGCGGCGGCATGGGCATCGCCATGTGCGTCCAGCGCGGCTAAATACCGCGCACGTCGCGACCAAAGGACAGGCCGCCCGGTTTCTCCGGGCGGCCTGTCGCATTTCTGGTTCTGCGCTAAGATAGCTTCCGGTGACGCAACGACAGGCGCGTGAAGCGCCTGCTTTTCCGGGAGGCGCGCATGGCACGGGTAGCAGTGGTGACGGGTGGAACGCGTGGCATCGGCGGCGCGATCTCGGTGGCGCTCAAGAAGGCGGGCCACAAGGTCGCCGCCAATTACGCGGGCAACGACGAGGCGGCGGCGGCCTTCACCAAGGAAACCGGCATCTCCGCCTACAAGTTCGACGTCTCCGACTACAAGGCCTGCGAGGCCGGATTGAAGCGCATCGTAAGCGAGCTCGGGCCGGTCGAGGTGCTCGTCAACAATGCCGGCATAACCCGCGACGCCGTGCTGCACCGCATGACGCCCGAGCAGTGGAACGCCGTCATCCAGACCAACCTCACGTCATGCTTCAACATGTGCCGATTGGTGATCGACAGCATGCGGGAGCGCGGCTTCGGCCGCATCGTCAACATCGGCTCGATCAACGGCCAGGCCGGGCAATACGGCCAAGTGAATTATGCCGCCGCCAAATCGGGCATCCACGGTTTCACCAAGGCGCTGGCCCAGGAGGGCGCGCCCAAGGGCATCACCGTGAACGCGATCGCGCCCGGCTACATCGACACCGACATGGTGCGCGCGGTGCCGCCCAACGTGCTCGAGAAGATCGTGGCGCGCATCCCCGTGGGCCGGCTCGGCCACGCCGAGGAGATCGCCCGGGGCGTGCTGTTCCTGGTCTCCGACGAGGGCGCCTTCATCACGGGCTCGACCATGTCGATCAACGGCGGCCAGCACATGTACTGAGCCGCCGACGTCCCGCGATCACCTCGACGGCAAGACGAGAAGTTCGGCGATGGTGACGTGCGGTGGCTGGCCGAGCGCGAACGCGACGCAGTTGGCGACATCCTCGGAGCGAAGACATTCCGCGTAACTGGCATAGAAGGCCGCCGCCTTCTCCTTGTCGCCCGCGTTTCGCACCTCGGCGAACTCCGTGCGCACGAGGCCCGGGAGAATCTGCGTGACGCGGATCCGGCCGAGGTAATCGAGACGAAGCGCCTTGCTGAAGCCGCTGACGGCAAATTTGCTCGCCACATAGGCGGTACCCCCCGCGTAAGCGCCGGTGCTGGCGTTCGAGCCGATGTTGACGACGTGGCCGTCCCGCCGCTCGAGCATGATGGGAATGACCGCGTGGGTTACGCGAATCATTCCCGCCACATTGGTTTCGATCGTCGACAGCCAGTCCTCGACCGGACGGCTGTCAAACGTGTTTCGTCCACCGATATCGTGGCCGGCGTTATTGATCAGAGCGCCGATTGCCCGCCAGTCCTCCGGCAGGCGATCGATCAGCGTCGAGACCGAGTTCGGATCCGTGACGTCGAGCTCGATCGGGTAACACCTGGGACCCAGTTGCGTGCCGAGCGCGGTCAATCTCTCGGTCCGTCGCGCCGCCACCACCACCTTCCATCCGTCCGTAACCAGCTTTTCGGCGATTGCAGCGCCGATGCCGCTGCTGGCACCCGTGACCAGGCAGACACCGCGCACGGTATTTTTGAGCGAGGCCATCGCGCCCTGTCCTTCCTGAGACTCCCGGCGAGCATCTTCGGGGATTGCCGAGTGCCCTGATCCGAGTCTCGAGCGTCCCGCTTTCAATACAGCATGGGGCTCGATACTGGCCACCGGTTCGAGGTGGCGCGATCGCTGAACAAAGACATCGACGACGCGCCCTGGTTGGCCGACTATACGAGGTCGCGGGCCCTGCACCGAAGGAGGGTGGAACTTGAGCTACGCGTCTGCGACGCTGATCGATGCCGACCGCATTCCGGTTATCGACATGGCGCCGCTCAGTGGCAGCGATCGTGCGGCGATTGCTGCAGTCGGCCAGGCGCTGCTCGATGCCGCCCGGCGCGTCGGCTTTTTCTACGTGCGCAATCACGCGGTGCCCCAACCGCTTATCGAACGCGTCTATTCGCTCTCACGCCGCTTCTTCGCGCTGCCGGCCGAGGTAAAGCAAAGCGTCCGGATCAACGGGCGGCATCGCGGATTCTTGGCGATCGGCGCAGCGCGCATGTACGACAAGGCGCGCATCGACCTCAAGGAGAGCTTCATCTGGGGTCCCGAGCTGGGTCTTGATGATCCCGACGTCGCCGCCGGAAAGCCGCTCATGGGGCCGAACCAGTGGCCGGCCGCCATGCCCGAGCTGGCTCCGACGCTTACGGACTATTCTCTGGCGGTCATGGATTGCGGGCGCAGCCTGCTGCGCGGCTTCGCGGTGAGCCTGGGCCTCGATCCCGATTTCTTCCGCGAGCGCTTTGCCAAGCCCTTGGCTCGCTGCTCGCTGATCTACTATCCGCCGCAGCCGCCGGAGAGCGGAAGCGACCAGTTCGGCGTAGCGCCTCATACCGACTACGGCGGCCTGACCTTGCTCAATCAGGACGACACCGGCGGATTGCAGGTGCGCACGCGCTCGGGCGAATGGGTGACGGCGCTGCCGATCCCCGGCACTTTTGTCGTCAACATCGGAGATCTCATGGCGCGCTGGACGAACGATCGCTTCGTCTCGACGCCGCATCGGGTGGTGAATTCCTCGGGCAGGGCGCGTTACTCCATGGGGGTGTTTTTCGATCCGGCTTTTGACACCGTGATCGATCCCCGCGAGCTTCGACCGGACGGTCCGGCACTTTATCCGCCCGTGACCTGCGGCGAATACATCGTCTCCCGCCTCAACAAGGCGTTCACCTATCGCCGATCGGAGTGAGCCGGCGCTCGAGACGGGTGAAGATGAGCGAGCACGGATAGCAGATCGCGAGATACATCCCGGCGGCGATCAGCCAGACCTCGAACACTCCGCCCGTGGTCACGGCGACCTCGCCGGCCGAGAACGTAAGCTCCTGAATCGAGATCAGCGACACGATCGATGAGGTCTTGATCAAGCTGATGAATTGACCGGCGAGCGGCGGCAGGATGCGCCGGAACGCCTGCGGCATAACGACGAGGCGCAGAAGCTGGACGTGCGACAAGCCGAGGCTCCGCCCGGCTTCCCACTGTCCCTTCTCGATCGACGCGATGCCGGCGCGGACGATCTCCGTGACGTAGGCACCCTCGAACAGCGCGAGGCAGATCAAACCCGTGATGAAATTGACGAAGAGCTTAGGATCGCCGCAGAGCGCGTTGATGAGCATGGATAGGGCGGGAGATGCGTTCGCGACAAAATCGTCGAGCCGGAGCAGCACCACGATCGGGCCGCTGACGAAAAAATAAAAAATGAAGATGAAGACGAGGGGCGGCGTGTTGCGCACCAAGGCGACATAGACGAGCGCCGCGAGCCGTGGCAGCAGCAATCGGCTGGTGCGGAGGATCCCCATGACGAACCCGATGAGGGCCGCCCAGAAGATTCCCCAGAATGCCAACCGCAGCGTCGTGAGAAAGCCTTGCACCAGCAGGTTCGCCACCCAGACTCCGCGCTGGTCGTCCCAGCGCACGAGGTAGCTCGCGACGCGCGCCCAATGCCAGTGATAGTTGAGAACGGCTTCGACCCGGTAGGCGATGAATGCGGCGAAGCCGGCAACCGCCATGAAGATCAGAGCGTCGAGCGGCGAGAAGCGCGGCCAGCTCGTCGAGACCGCCGCCGGCGCGCGCTGAAATCCCGACACAGGATCAGGACGAGGGAGGGCGTCGCTCAATGCTCATGGTCCTTCGATACCAGCGGGACCATGACCCTCCCCCGCCTGCGGCATGCGCCTAGACGGGCAGTCCGTTCCCTCGCGGAGAGCCCGCTCGCGCCCTCAGTTGCTGGCGACCTGATCCTTCCAGGCATTGCCCTTGAACCAATAATCGTGGCGATCGGCCAGCCAGCCGTTGCTGGTGTTGAACAGGATCCAGTTGTCGAAGAAGTTGATCGCGTCCGGATCGCCCTTGCGCACCGCGAAGGCCTCGTCCGACTTGGTGAGATTGTCCTCGGTCGGCATGAACAGCGTGTCCGGATGATCGAGGGTCCACATCCTCGGCTTGGGGGCGCTGGTGATGACGGCGTGGGCATTGCCGTTGAGCACCTCTTGGAGGCACTGAGCTTCGTCATCGAACTGGCGGAGCGTCACCTTCGGGAAGACCTTCTGCGCTGCGACGCATGTGCTGGTGCCACGTCGGCAGGTGATCGTCACGTCGGGATCGTTGAACTGCTCGAGCGATTTGAACCCGCCTGCCAGCTTCTTGTTCGCGGTCATCTGCTGCCCCGAATGGGCGTAAGGGACCGTGAAGTTCACGGTCAAATTGCGCTCGGGCGTGATCGACATACCGCTGATGATCACGTCGAATTTTCCCGCCAGCAGGGCCGGAATGATGCCATCCCAGGCCGTCGGCACGAATTCGGTCTTCACGCCCATGTCGGCGGCCACTTTGTTGGCGACGTCGATCTCGAAGCCGATGAGGTCGCCTTTCTTGTCCCGCATCGACCACGGCACGAAGGTCGAGAGCCCGATCCGGAGCACGCCTCGATGCTTGATCTCTTCGATCACGCTGGCGCTCGAGAGTTGCTGTCGAATGTCTTGAGCACGTAGCCCGGGCGAGGCCGAGATGATCAGAGCCAAGGCCAGCAACAGGATCCTGCGAATGCTTGTCATGGGTAAGAACCCCTCCCTTCAGGTGAGTCGGTAGCTCGAAACGCGGCGCTCCAGATGACCTGCGACGGCGGACAAGCTCATCGTCAGGACCAGATAGAGTGCCGCGACAGTGAACCAGATCTCGAAACTCATGAACGTGTTCGAGATGATCGTGCGGCCTTCGTTCGTCAAATCGAAGATCGCGATCACGCTGACGATGGACGAATCCTTGATCAGGGACACGGCTTGTCCGGTCAACGGCGGCAGCATGATCTGGATCGCCTGCGGCAGGATCACGCGCCGGAGCACCACGTATCGGCTGAGGCCGAGGCTACGGCTCGCTTCCCATTGTCCCTTGGGAACGGACTGAATGCCGGCGCGAAAGATCTCGGCCGCGAACGAGCCCTCGAACACGCCGAGGCAGAGGGTGCCCGTCCAGAAGCGGCCGACGCCCAGGATCGGCGACAAAACGAAATAGAACAGATAGAGCTGAACCAGGAGCGGCGTGTTGCGGATGAGCTGGATATAGCCGCCGGCGAGAGCGCGCCCTGCGAGCGAAGGCGACGTTCGCAGGAGGGCCGCCACCAGACCGATCGCAAGCGTCAGCGCCAGCGCGCAGGCGCTGATCTCCAGCGTCACGATCAGTCCGCGCACGAGCGGGCCCCAGATGATCTGCCCATCGACGACGCGAAAGACGTATTGGGGAACGCGATACCATTGCCAATTGTAGCCGAAGGATCGCCCGCCGCTCACGACCAGCCACAAGATGCCCGCCGCGGCGAGCGCGACCTGGGCAATGTCGGCGGCCAACCGCCACGTCTTGCCTTGCGTTGGACGGGAGCCTGGCACCGCGATCCCGCTAGGCGAACAGGGCCCGCATCCGCCGCTCGATCTCGGCCTGACGTTCGCCATGAGAGAGCGGTCGCGTCGCCGCGACCACTTCGCCGACGCGCCGGCCGATGTCTCGCTGAACCGCGAGATCGTCGCTGTTCGAGATCGGATGCCGCAAGATAACGTCGCCCGCCATCGTGGGAATGCGCCCTTCCGCGTTGCGCGGCAGTGTCGGCAGATCCTTCCCGGATTGGACGGCGCGAATGCCGTGGCGCAGCATGCGGCGCATGACGGCGACGCCCGTATCCGTCCGGCCGAGCATCTCCCCGGCGTGAATGGTGATCGGTCCCTGTCCGATTTGCGCCTCGTAGTCGCCGGGCACGCGCTGCCCTTCCTCGTAGCTCCGCTCGGTGCCGGTCTGACCCAGGAAATCGATCTTGTTCAGCCCGACTTTGCCGCGGTCACCCTTGCCGCCGAGATCGAGCGTGTCGTTGAAGTGCCGCCAGCCGATGATCTTGCAGCTCGTATTGTCGGTCGGCACCGTCCACTTGCTGATGCCGACGCGCGGAAAGAACTTCTCGCGGTCCGGATCCTGATAGATGTCCGGGGGCTGCGCGAAATTCGGCATGATGACCTCGGCGGTGCGCGCCCAGACGTATTCCCCCCAGCGCCGGGTGTTGGTGAGATAGATGCCGGCCTCGCCGTCCATCTTGTGCCATTCGACCACCGGCAGAGCGCCCCAGGCCGGGTTGAAATGCGCCCGCGTCACTCGCGTGTGGAGAAAGACGCTGTGAAACGGGTCCATCGGATTTTCCGCGACCTGCAGCCAGTTGCAGGGATAGTCGATCGAATAGGGAACGAGGTCGTTGTCGGGCAGCTCGAAGGTATCGAAAACCGGAAACTCCGGTTTGAGCTCCGGCGGGCCCATATACGCGAAGACGAGCCCCTTGTACGCGAGCGTGGGATACGCGCCGTGGCAAAGGCTCTCGCGGATCGGGCTGTTCTCCGGCTCGCCGGGAGTCTCGAGGATGCGGCCGTCGATGTCGAACAGCCAGCCGTGATAGCAGCAGCGAATGCCGCGCTGAGCGAGAATCCCGTATTCGAGCGACGCGCGGCGGTGGCTGCAGTGCTTGTGCAAGAGCCCGATCCGGCCGCTGAGATCCCGGAACAGGACGAGTTCCTCGCCGAGCAACTGCACCACCAGCGGCACATCGCCGATTTGCGAGCTCATGGCCACGGGTTGCCAGAATCGCCGCATGTATTCCCCGCACGGCGTTCTAGGCCCGACATGCGTAAGCTCGGCATCCTCCTTGGCGTCGAGGACGCGATGATAGCCGCTGAACGGCTGCGGACAGTGATCGGTCGGCTCTGTCACGTGTCGATTGCCCCACAATCCCCGGCTCACAGATTGGAGCAAGTTTGCAGGTTTGGCGAGCGCCTTCCTGTGCTAGTGAGCGCGTGAAGAGAGAGAGCATCTGGTCGAAAAGGGAGGCAGCGATGGGCGCATGGATCCGCATGGTGCCGGTGTCGGAAGCCACCGGCCCGCTCAAGCAGGCGTACGAGAAAGTGAAGACGCCGCACGGAACCGTCGACAACGTCATGCGGGTCCACAGCCTGCGGCCGCACACCATGGAGGGACACGTTGCGCTCTATCGCAGCGTGCTGCACCACCCGGACAACAAGCTTCCGCTCTGGTTCCTCGAATGCGTGGCAGTGGCGACGAGCTTGCTCAACAATTGCGGCTACAGCTTCGCTCATCATTGGACCAACGCCCGGAACCTTCTCGGCGACGACGCGCGGGCCGCGCGGGTTCTCGAAGCACTGCAGGATGGGCGGCCGGAACGCGCCTTTGCCGGCAAGGAGCTTGCCTTGATCGAGTATGCCCGGACGCTCACGCGTGCTCCCGGCGAGATCACGAGGGCCGCAGTCGATGCCTGCCGCGAGGCCGGCGCCGACGACGGCGAGATCCTCGAAGTCAATCAAGTCTGCGCGTATTTCAACTATTCGAATCGGCTGCTCAACGGTCTCGGCGTCGACACTGAAGGAGACACGGTCGGCTATTACACCGATCCGAAAAAAACCGGTTAGGAGTCCTGGCGCTTCCTTTCGCGCACGATCGGCGCCGATCAGCCGGGCACCCAACCCTCCGGCGCCAGCTCGAATCCCGCGAACTCGAAACCGGGCGTCACTGTGCAGCCCGTCAGCGTCCAGGGCCCGAGGCTCTGAGCAGTTTGCCAAACACCCGCGGGCACGACGTGCTGAGGCTCCGCGTCGGCGTTAAGCGCCGGGCCGAGCATGCGTGTCTCGCTCGTGCTCCCGTCGGTTGAAAGCGTGAGGCGCAACGGCGCGCCGGCGTACCAATGCCAAATCTCCACGGCATCGACGCGGTGCCAACGCGAGACCTCGTCGGCTGGCAGAAGATAGTAGATCGCGGTCGAGGCCGCGCGCGTGCCGATTTTGAGACTCGCGTCGCGAAACGTCTCTCGGTACCAGCCGCCTTCGGGGTGCCGCACCAAGCCGAGGCGGCGGATCACCGCCTCCGCTTCCGCGGGGAAACTCATTTCGGATCTTGCGGCACCGTCTGGCGCATCGCCGGCCGCTCCGCGAAGTCGTCGTACCAGCGGGCCAGATTGGCCGCGCGCTGGCGCCACGGCTCATGGGCGTAGCGGAAATCGAGATAGCCGAGCGCGCAGCCGATGGTGAGCAAGCCGATGGTGAGGGGACCGCGGAGCAAGCCCTGCTCGGCCTCGATCTCCAGCGCGCCGAGGGCGCCGCGTACCTTGCGCATCTGGCCGTCGGTCCATTCCGGCCACTGGTATTCCTTGGGTCTCAGCTGCTCGTAGCGATTGAAGATCGCCGCTTCCAGAACGCCATCGCCCAGCGCTTGCTGGCGGAGCGCGATCCAGCGTTGGTTCCCGGACGCCGGAAACAATTTGGCGCCACCGTGCAGGCTGTCGAGGTACTCGCAGATCACCGGTGAGTCGTAGAGCACCAGACCGTCGTCGGTGATGAGCGCCGGCACCTTCACCAGCGGATTCTCGCGCGCGACATCCTCGTTCGGCTTGATCGGCGTCACCGAGCTCGGGACCTTCTCGATGCGGTCGACGAGGCCGGTCTCCAGGGCGGCCACCATCACCTTGCGCACGAACGGCGATGTCGGGGAATACCGCAGCTTCATGACGAAGACCTCCGTTGATGTCTCGATGGGAAGTGCGCGCGAGCCCGCGGGATCAGAACACGTCCTTGCGGCGCCGGATCTCGGCGAAGGTCGCGACGGGATCGCCGGAGGCGCCCATCGCCGCCTGCAGCGCCGGCTGATCGGCGCGCAAGAAGGGATTGGTGGCGAGCTCCTCGCCCATGGTCGCCGGCACAGTCGGCTGGTTGCGCTCGCGCAGCTCGTCGACCCGGCGCGAGCGCGCGACGAGCGCGTCGTTGCGGGGCTCGACCGTCAGCGCGAAGCGCGCGTTCGCCTGCGTGTACTCGTGGCCGCAATAGACCCGCGTCTCCGGCGGCAGCACCTTGAGCTTCGAGAGCGAGTGCCACATTTGCTGCGGCGTGCCCTCGAAGAGCCTGCCGCAGCCGAGGGTGAAGAGCGTGTCGCCGCAGAACAGCGCGCGCGAGCCTCCGAACCAGAAGGCGATGTGGCCGCGCGTATGCCCGGGCACGTCGAAGACGCGCGCCACCTGCTTGCCGAAGGCATAATCCTCGCCGTCGGCGACATCGATATCGATGCCGGGGATGCGCGCGCGGTCGGCGCGCGGTCCCACGATGGTGCAGCCGGTCTTCTCCTTGAGCGCGAGGTTCCCGCCGGTGTGATCGGGGTGATGGTGCGTGTTGAGAACGTGCGTGAGCTTCCAGCCGGTCTCGGCGAGCGCGGCGAAGACCGGGCCCGGCTCCGAGGGATCGACCACGCCGGTGGCGTCGGTTTCGGGATCGCGCAGCAGGTAGACGTAATTGTCTCTGAGCGCCTTCAACTGGCGGATCTCGAGCTCGGCCATGTCCTCACGCCCCCATCCTCGGTCTCGGGAATCGCACGCGGCGACCAAGCCTAGCCTAATTCGGGACCGCCATGCCATGCTACCGGCGATGTTCACCGACGTCGTCGATCTCCGTGACTTTTACGCGACACGCCTCGGCCAAGTGGCGCGCCGCTTGCTGCGCCGGCGCATCCGACTCCTCTGGCCGGATCTCGGCGGCATGCGCGTGCTGGGTCTCGGCTATGCGACGCCGTTCCTGCGTCCGTTCGCGGAGGAGGCCGAGCGCGTAATCGCGCTGATGCCGGCCGGGCAGGGCGTACTCCCTTGGCCGGAGGAAGGACCGAACGCGGTGGCGCTCGCCGAGGAGATCGAGCTGCCGCTCCAGGACTACTCCATCGATCGCGTGCTCTTGGTGCACGCCCTCGAGCACAGCGACAACGCGCGCCTCCTGCTGAAGGAGATCTGGCGCGTGCTGGCGGGTGGCGGCCGGCTGCTCGCGGTGGTGCCGAACCGTCGGGGCATCTGGGCGCGGCTCGAGCGCACGCCGCTCGGCATCGGCCATCCCTATACCGCGGGCCAGCTCTCGCGCCTCTTGCGCGACGAGCATTTCACGCCCGAGCAGACCGCTGCCGCGCTCTTCATGCCCCCCACCACCTCGCGCGTGATGCTGCGCGCGGCGCCCGCCTGGGAGAAGCTCGGCGAGCGCTGGTTCACCACCTTCGCCGGCGTCGTGCTGGTCGAGGCCACCAAGGAGATCTACGCCAAGACCGCCGAGAGCCGCCGGCTCAAGCGCCGTCAGCAGGTTTATCTGCCGATGCCCCACGGCGCCTCGCCGGCGACGCGGCAGAGTCTGCCGGCTCAGCGCTGAAGGTCGGAGCGGCTGGCGCGTGAGCCATATTTTCGCTGGCGAGGTCATCAACTCCTTCCTCCTGGTTTACGCAGCGGTGTTCTCGATCGTGAACCCGATCGGCGGCGCGCCGATATTCTTGAGCCTGACGCGCCGGTTTCCGTCGCGCGT
>Ga0209415_10001777_pt1 | contig 40745 bp, 30 predicted proteins | sample PeaSoiSIISIP2007_FD_187696 | JGI IMG/M metagenome (GOLD analysis project Ga0209415, IMG submission 187696) | Peat soil microbial communities from Weissenstadt, Germany - SII-SIP-2007 (SPAdes) (version 2) | ecosystem: Environmental > Terrestrial > Soil > Wetlands > Peat | place: Germany...
TCGTTATCGACCTCGAATCCGATCTCGAGCGCCTCGCGCACGAGCCGGCTCGTCAGGCGGTGGATGTGACGCCGCCGCGCGTCGCCGTCCTTGCGGTTGAGGCGAAGTCCGGCCAGTGCCGAGGCCAGGCACGCCACCGCCGTTGGGCCCGAGAAGACATAGGGGCCCGACGTCTGCAGCATCATTTTCATCTTCTCGTCACGGCAGGTGACGAAGGCGGCGTAGCTCGAGAACGCCTTCGACAGGCCTGCGACGTAGATGATGCGGTCTTGCTCGTAATCGAGGCCCAGGTGGCGCACAAGGCCGTTGCCGCCATAGCCATAGGGAAGATCCGCGTCCGGCGCGGCGCCGACAATGCCGAACCCGTGCGCGTCGTCGACATACACAGTGGCGTTATACTCGCGTGCCAGCCGCGCGTAGGCGGCGAGCGGCGGATTGGCGCTGCCCATCGAATAGACGCCGTCGGTCGCGATAATCTTGGTCTTGTTCCGCGGATATCTGGCCAGCTTCGCCGCCACGTCGTCGATGTCGTTGTGGCGGAACTCAACCCATTCTGTCCCGTCGGCCTGCGCCCGCATGCAGGCCTCGGCGATCGAGTAATGCGCCGACGCGTCGGTCAGGATGACGCCTTGACCACCCGTCAGGGCCGGCAGAACGCCAAGGTGCAACAGCGAGATCGAAGGGAACACGAGTGTCTCCTGCGCGCCCACCATGGCGGCCAGCTCGCGCTCCAATTCAGGATAGAGCGATGGCGAGGCGACGGCGCGTGTCCAGCTCGGATGCGTGCCCCAGTGCTCGATCTCACGGGGAATGGCGGCCGCGATCTCCGGTTCGAGATCGAACCCGAGATAGTTGCACGAGGCGAAATCGTAGCGCCAGCGACCGCCGATCAGCAGATGCCGCCCCTGCTGTTCCTCGACCGTGGCATAGCACTGCGGAATTTGAAGCAGACCCTCCCGGATCTCCGACCGAATGGCGACAGAGTCTTCGGGCGCCATCGCGAGCGCCGCGGGCGCTTCGGCAGCTGCGAAGTCCAGCTTCGAGAGAACGAAGTCCGAGACCGAATCGACACTCACGTCGCGCATTAGGAGTTCGATCGGGAAGACGAGTTTGAGCGAGCCTTCGAGACGATTCTTGATCTCGACCATCATCAGTGAGTCGACGCCGAGATCGGTCCATACCTCGTTGTTCTTGATCTCGTAGCCGGTGCCGAGTCCCAGGACCTGACGCACCGCCTCGTGGGTGTGCGCCTCGACAAGGCCGCGGCGTGCCTCCTCCGGCGCGGCGCGAAGCCGCTTCAGAATATCGTCCCGGTCGGCCGTCGTGCCGTGGCTCCGCCCGACGAGCGCGCTGAAATAGCTTTGTGCTTCGGGCGCGGGCCAGCGCTTGACGTAGGCATCCCAGCGCATCTTCAGCACGCCGAGATCGCCGCGCGCGCCCCGCAGCGGCTTGAGCAGCGCGCGCAGCGCGAGAAGCCCTTCGTCAACGGTCAGTTTCTCGATGCCGGCGCCGAATTCGAGCTGAGCCGCCATGCCGACCTCCCCCCACGGCCCCCAGTTGATGCTGGTCGCGGCAAGTCCCTGCGTGCGCCGCAGGCTCGCCAGGGCATCGAGGAAGGCGTTGGCGGCAGCATAGTTCGTTTGCCCAGGCGAGCCGGTGAGCGACGCCATGGACGAGAACGACACGAAGAAGTCGAGCGGCAGTTCGCGTGTGAGCTGATGCAGCGCCCAGGCGCCGCGCACCTTGGGGGCCATGACGGCGGCGAAGCTTGCTGCATCCTGGTTCTGCACCAGCCCTTCGTGCAACACGCCCGCCGCATGGATGATGCCGCGGAGGGGCGCCGCCCGCTGGCAGTGTTCGACCATCGCGGCTGCGTCCTCAGGCCGTGCCATGTCGCCACGGACGACTTCAACAGACGCGCCGTGCTCTCGCATGGCCGCGATCGCGCGCTCGGCCTCCTCGCCGGCGCCGCTTCGTCCCGTCAGGACGAGATGCCGCGCCCCGCCTGCCACGAGACTCTCGGCGACTTTGAGGCCCAAGGCCCCAAGCCCGCCGGTCACGAGATAGCTGGCGTCGGCGCGGACCGGCGTATCGCCCAGACTCAGCACGACCTTGCCGATGTGCTTCGTCTGCTGCATGAATCGATAGGCCTCGGCGGCACTGTCGATCGAGAAGACCGTAAGCGGCAACGGCCGCGCCGCGCCGCTCTCGAAGAGGGCGCAAATCTCTTCCCCGGTCCTGATGCTGGCCACGGGATCGCGGGCAATGACGGCGCCAAGTTCGAACGTGAAATAGGCGACATCCGGACGCTGCGCGGCTTCCTCCGGCACATCGCCGCCCAAGCGGCCGATCTCGATGAACCGGCCGCCTTGCCTCAACACCGCGAAGCTCCGTTCGACCGCGTCGCCGCCCAGGCTGTTGAGGACGACGTCGACGCCCTGGCCGTTCGTCTTGCGCAGGATCTCGTCGGCAAAATCCAGCGTCCGCGAGTTCATGATGTGGACGACACCTTGCGAGCGCAGGTAGTCCCACTTGCCGGAGCTTGCGGTCGCAAAGATTTCCGCGCCTAGGGCCTGCGCGATCTGGACGGCGGCCAGTCCGACGCCGCCCGCCGCCGCGTGAATCAGGACGCGCTCGCCGCGCTTGATCTGTGCCAATTGAACGAGCGAATGGTAGGCGGTCCAGTACACGCTCGGCAGCGAAGCGGCAGTGACGAAATCGAACCCTTTCGGGATACGCATCACCCCATCGCGGAACGCGACGACATGGCTCGCCATGCTGCCCACTGCCGGCGCCATGACGGTGTCGCCGACGGCGATGTCTGTCACGTCCTCGCCGACGGCCGACACGATCCCGGCGCAATCGAAGCCGAGCCAGATGTCCTGCGCCCGCGCGATGCCCATCTCCTTCGCGTAGAAATCCTTCAGCATGCCAAGCGCGATCACGACGTCGCGGAAGTTGAGCGCCGTGGCCTTGACTGCGATCTCGACTTGGCTGCGGCCCGGCTTCTGCCGGGTCATCGGCACCAGCTGGAGATTATCTGGCGAGCCGTATTCCTTCAGCTGCAGCCGGAACGGTCCATCGATGGCCGGCGGTATTGCATCCGGGCTGTGCACGACGCGCGCGACATACCGCCGGCCGTCGCGAAACGCCACCTGCGCTTCCTGCGGCGCCGCGTCGAGTTCCGACAGCAGGGCGTCAGCGTTACCTGCTGCGTCGAGTCCGACATCGATGCAGCTGATATGCAGGTCGGGCATTTCCTGAAGCAGCGTGCGGGCCATGCCCCAGAGCGGGGCTTGTTCGGGCCGCGGTGCCTCGCCGGCAAGCACGGGCTCGGCGCCGAACGTCACGACCCACGGCCGAAGCTTCGTCGGCCCTTCCGTTGCTGCCTGCACCACGTGCATCAGGCTGATGGCGAGCGTCTCGGCGCGCCGCGCCGGATCCTCGCCCGAATCCTCGGGCGCCGCGCCCCACAGGTGGATGACGCCGCGGCACGGGGGCTGCCCCGGTTCGGCGCAGGCCGCGATCAGTTTGCGGAAATCGCCGGGGTTTGCTGGATCGATCGCGAAGCGGGGACCGCCGGGGTCCGCAGCGAGGCAGGCGAACGCCTCCGCTTCGATCGCGGTGACGCAGCGATCGCCGCGGGCGGCAAACCCGGCGGCCAGCTCGGCGCCGAGCCGCGAGCCGTTATCGAGCAGCACCCAGGTAGCCGGCCTCGCGGCCGGCTCGGGGTCCGCTGGAAGATCCGATGGTTGCCATTCGACGCGGTAGAGCCAGTCGGCGAGGCGGCGCCGCATGAAGACGGCGGCCGGCGCGCGACGCATCTCGAAGCCTTCGACGGTGACGAATGCGCTCTCCTCGTCGAGAAATTCCACGTCCCACGTCGTGGCGCCCGTACGCACCGCGTGGCACCACCAGCTCGTGCCGGCGGCGGCGCGATCTTGGCGCATGGACTTGACCGCGAAAGGCAGCAGGGTCTCGCTCTGCTCGTCTTCGCCGAGCAGCGCGCCCGCCACCTGGAAGCCGGCATCGAGAAGCGCCGGATGAATGCGGTAGCCGTCAATAGCGCCCGCCGCGTCGGGAAGACGCAGCTCGGCCAGCGCCTCGTCTTGTCCGAGCCACAGTTTGTCCACCCAGCGGAAGCTTGCGCCCGCCTCTACGCCGCTTGAGTCGATGATCTCGTACAGCCGGTCCGTGTCGAACGGCTCGCGGCACCGGGCCTTTAGCGCCGCCAAATCGCGGCGCCGCGCCGGCCCCGGCTCGTCCGCCGCCAGTCGCGCCGACAGAAGCTGCACCATCTCGCCGTCAGCGACATCCGAGGGGAACGCCACGATCTGGACGCCGTATGCCTGCGCGGCGCGGTTTTCCGGCTCAAGCGGCGTGAGAACCGCCTGCACGGCTCGGCCATCGCGCTCGGCGAGAACGAGGGGTGCAAGGAAATAGACATCGTCGATGCGGCAGGCAGACCAGCCGAGCAGCTCCGTCCCGCTGGCGAGCATCGCAAGATAGGCTGCGCCCGGCACGACGATCTGCCCGTGCACCTTGTGGTCCTCCAGATAAGGCTGGACGCCGGTTCCGAGTGTCACCGACAGCACGGTTTCCTTGACGAGCGGCGAGCGTGAGAGCGTCTCGACCAGCGGGCGCAGTGCGCCGCCGTGCTGCGGTCCGCCCACAGCCCCCGCCGGGAACCAATAGCGCTGCCGCTCGAACGGATAGGTCGGCAGCGGAATCTTGCATCGACGAAGGTCGCGGTCGAACCCGTCCCAGTCGATCTCGCCGCCGTGTGCCCAAAGCTCAGACACGCTATCTAGGATCTGTGCCCAATCCCCGCGGCGCGCATGCAGGCTGGGCAGCCAGAGCGCGTCTTCCGCCAGCAGGCTTTGCCGACCGAGGCTGCACAGGACCGGCTGGGGGCCCGCCTCGACGAAGACGCGGCACCCCATCTCGCCGGCCGTCCGGATCGAGTCGGCGAAACGTACTGCCTCGCGGACGTGTCGCACCCAATAGTCCGGCGTCGAGATTTCGTCTGGCGCCTCGCGTCCCGTTACGTTCGAGATCACCGAAAGCCGCGGCGGCTGAAAGCGAACGCTCGCCGCGACGGCAGCGAAGTCGGCGAGCATCGGCTCCATCAGCGGCGAGTGAAAGGCGTGCGAGACGTTGAGCTTCTGCGTCTGGATATCTTGGCTGCTGAGGGCGGCGGCGATCGCATCGACCGCGTCCGCTTCGCCCGACACCACGACGTCGCCAGGACCGTTTGCCGCCGCGATCGAGACGCGGCTGTGACAGCCGTCGAGGAACGGCAGAACCCTGTCCTCAGCGGCGCGCACTGCCAGCATGGTGCCGCTCCGCGGCAATGCCTGCATCAAGGCCCCGCGCGCGGCTATGAGCTTCAACGCGTCTGCCAGATCGAACACGCCGGCGAGACAGGCGGCGACATACTCTCCGACGCTGTGGCCCAGTACCACATCGGGAACAACGCCCCACGAACCCCAGAGCTGCGCAAGAGCATATTCGAGCGCGAACAACGCGGGCTGGGTGTAGCCCGTCTCGTCGATCGCGGCACCGCCGCCATGCGGTTCGTCCGGGGTGTAGAGAACGTCGAGTAGAGGCCGTTTCAGATGGCTACGCAACACCGCGTCGCATTCCTCGAGGGTGCGCCGGAACAAGGGTTGCGTCTCGAACAGCTCGCGGCCCATGCCCGGGCGCTGTGATCCCTGCCCTGTGAACAGCATGGCGAGAAGCGGCTGCTCCTGTGACTCGCGTCCGCTCTTAAGGGCGGGCGCCGAAACACGGCCGGAAAAGCCGCGCAAATTGGCCGCGAGATCCGCCGGCGACGCAGCCGCGACCGCGAGCCGATATTCGAAGCGCGAGCGTCCCGCATTCGCCGAATAGCAGAGGTCGGGAAGCGCGTCCGGGGGCAGGCGGTCCGCTGCCGCCGCCATGCGGTCGGCGTGTTGGCGCAATGCTGGCTCGGACTTGGCGGAAAGCGCGAGAAGATGGATCGGCCGGTCGGCAGCGGGCCGGACGACCGAGCGGACCGGTGCCTGTTCCACCACCACATGCGCGTTCGTTCCGCCGAACCCAAAGGAGCTCACGCCGCAGAGTCGCGGCTCTGCGGGCCAGGGGGTCGGCTCGGAAACGATCCGGATCGGCAGCTTGTCCCACGGGATCATCGGGTTGGGCTGCTCGAAATGGAGATTGGGCGGAATGATGCCGCGATCCATCGAGAGAATCGCCTTGATGAGGCCGCACACTCCGGCGGCCCATTCGAGATGGCCGCAATTCGTCTTCACCGAACCCACGAGAAGCGGTGCAGCGCGACCCGCGAACACGGCGCCGAGAGCACCGGCCTCGATCGGGTCGCCGACCGCGGTGCCGGTGCCGTGCGCCTCGAGGAAGCCGATCTCGGACGGCTCCAGGCTGGCGTTGCGCAGTGCCGCGCGGATCACCTCCTGCTGCGCCGGTCCGCTCGGCACCGTGAGGCCGCTCGACCGGCCGTTATGATTGGTGGCGCTGCCACGCAGTTGGGCCAGGATGTTGTCCCCGTCGGCAAGAGCGTCCGACAGCCGTTTCAGCACCAGGACGCCGCATCCCTCGCCGCGCACATAGCCGTTGGCGCGGGCGTCAAACGTCTTGCAGCGCCCATCGGGCGAAAGCATCTTCGCCTTGCACAATCCAATGAACACGTCAGGCGCGAAATTCAGGTTGACGCCGGAAGCGAGCGCGATGTCGCTTTCGCCGCCGCGCAGGCTCATGATCGCGAGATGGACCGAGACCAGCGACGAGGAGCACGCGGTATCGACCGCGAGCGAGGGCCCGCGCACGCCAAGGAGGTAGGACAGACGCCCCGCCGCCGCCGCGTGCGAGCCGCCGGTACCGTTATAGGCGCCGGCGCCCATCGCCCCGAGGGCGGCTTGCAGATCGCCGTAATCCGTCGTTCCCATACCGACGAAAATGCCGACCTGCTGCTGCGCCAGACGCTGCGGCACGATACCGGCGTTTTCGAGGGCTTCCCAATGCACCTCCAGCAGCTGCCGCTGTTGTGGGTCCATGTATTGCGCTTCGCGCGGCGAGATACCGAAGAACGAGGCGCTGAACTGGTCGAAGTCCGGAATGAACGCGCCCCTGCGGGTGTACATCTTGCCCCGTGCGTCGGGATCGGGGTCGTAATAGGCGTCGACATCCCAGCGTTCGGGCGGGATCTCGGTGACGGCATCGCCACCGCGGGCGAGAAACTCCCAGAACGCGTCGGGAGTGTCGCCGCCCGGAAAGCGGCAGGCCATCCCGACGACCGCGACCGGCTCGTTGCGCACTGTTGTCATGGCGTAAGGCGCTCCTCGTTCCTCGCAGAGTCGCCGTCCGGCGCGGCGTACAGTGGAAGAAGAAAATCGACCACGGCCGCGACCGTCGGATGATCGAAGGTGATGGTTTCCGGAAGCGTTTGTTCGAGCAGAAATTCGAGCCTCGCTCGGAGCTCGATCGACGCGAACGAGTCCATGCCGAGCTCGGTGAAGCCGAGATCGTCGGGAACATCGCCGGGCCGGCGGCCGAGCACCGCCGCGGCTTGCGCCTGAACGATGCCGCGCAGCAACCGTCGACGCTGCTCGGGAAACGCGACGGAAAGCTGCCCGACCGCCCGCACCGTGGCGGCATCGCGAACGCGGGCAAGATACGGGCCGACATCACCCAATTCGCTCTTCACCACCTTGCCGGTCGAGCTGCGCGGCAGCGTCTCCCGCAATTCGATGATGCGCGGCACCTTCACAAAGGCTAGGCGTTCGCGGCAGAAGGTGCGGATATCGCCTTCGTCCCATCCGTCCTTGGCGACGACCGCGGCCTTGATCAGCGTGCCCATGCTGTCGATGGTGACGCCGAGCGCCGCAGCCTCGGCGACACCGGGGCATTCGTGCAGTACTTCTTCGACTTCTCCGATGTCGACCTTGTAGCCGGCAATGTCGACGAAGCTCTGCTTGCGGCCGGTAATGCCAAGCCGCCCGTCGGCATCGAGCGTGCCAATATCGCCGGTGCGGTAGAAGCCGGCGTGAAACACCTCGTCGGACAAAGCCGGACGATTGTCGTAACCGCTTGGCGGCAGTGTCGGGCTTTTGACCCAGATATCGCCTTCCTGCCCCGGCGCCAGCCGCTTGCCCAGGGAATCGCGGACTTCAATTGTGACGTTGCGCAGCGGCTGGCCGAGCGAACCGAAGGCGAGGCGTTCCTTGGGATCGCATTCGATGGCGATCGATCCTGCCTCGGTCGACCCGTAAAGCGACCGTATCGGCTGTCCGAATCGGGCGAAAAACCGCTCGAAGGTTCGTTTCGGCAGCACGTCGCTTGATGAAATGCAGAGACGCACGCCGCCAAAGTCGATTGGAAACCGGTCTGGCAATCCGTTCAGGACCGAAAACTGGTAGGGCACGCCGGGATAAAAGCGCACCGCTTCGGTCCGAATCAATTCGGCCACCCGGCCGCATTGATTGACGAAGGGAACGTCGCCGCCTTTTCCGTCGCCGCCCGGCTCAAGGATGACCAGAGTGGCGCCGAGGTAGAGCGCATCCAGAAGGCAGTTGCCCATGCCGTAGGAATGAAAGAGCGGGATGGTACAAAGAATTGTGTCGTCCTTGGTCAGACCAACCGTCTCGACAAAATTCAGCGCCTCGTAGCGCAGATTCTCTTGGGTACAGCAGATACGCTTGTAGGTGTCCGTCGAACCCGATGTGTAGAGATAGAGCGCCCGCCCGGTAAAACTGTCCGCATTGGCGCGGTAATCGGCGGGTCCCGACAGCGCATCGAATGGAATCGCATCGGAGATCGCATCACCAACCACGATCAGCGGCACTCTCGGTTCGACCTCTGCCGCGATAGCGCGGCAAGCCGCGAGGCTTGGCCCGCCAGCGATGACGACCCGAGCCTCCCCGTCGGCGATGAAACGCTGGAGCTCGCCTCTTGTGTAGTGTGGACTGAGCGGCAGAAAGATCGCGCGCAGCGACACCGTGGCGAGGAACGCAATAATGAATTCGGGGCCATTCACCAGCGCCGCGGCAGCGCACGAACCTGATTCAATGCCAAGCCCGCGCAGCCCCGCCGCGCAGCGCGCCACTCGCGCGGCCAGCTCACCATAGGAGATTCGCGCCCCGCCGCAGACGATGGCCGGCTTCGAGGGATCGGCGGACGCCGCCGCGCGTAACATCGCCGTCAACATGGGCCGGTCCCTTCGGCCCCAAGGCCCGAGGCGCGGCGGGTCGCGTCGACTTCGCCTCGTCGCAGCAGGGTCACGACCCGCCTGATGTCCGGGTCACGACCCGCCTGATGTCCGGAAAGAGAGCACGGTCCTGCGTCAGCGGCGGAAAGAGGACGCATGGACCGGGCCGACGCGCGCGCCTGAAGGCGCCGTACGTTGGAGAGACCGCGATGCGGTGCTCGTCCCCATTGAAGGGTCTCGTGAACCCGAGACCATACGTCGAATCCCCCACGCACAGAGCAGCTTATTTGCTCCTGACATGAATTGCCATCGGCCGAGCAATTGCCAGAAAAAACTTCGCGCAAAGGTGTCAAATTCAGGGCATTTACCGCAACTATGGTGCAGGCAGCGACATCAATCTCCTGACCAGGCGTAGTGGCCGATCTCCGTCATACGACCGCTCTCGTTTCGCGCCACGCTGATGGCATAGCTGGGATTCGCAGATAGATCGGTTTCCACCACCACTTCAAGGGTGTCGCCCTTGCGCACTGGCGTCGCCCTATCGAAACGGACAAAGGGTGTGGCCCAACTGGTCTGGCCGGTTCGGGTGTCGATCGTTCTGTCGCCGGCGAAATGGAGACGGATATAGAAATGAACGCCACGCAGCTCGCCATCGCGCTCGACCGTAACGGTGATCCGCCGTGACGCTTCTGGATTGAGCGTCTCGGTGAATTTGAAGTCTTCGAACACCGCCGGCTCAGTGAGCGCGGCCGAGCGGGGGAAGCTGAAGAATCGCACGAACTTCAGTTCTTCGTAGGCTTCAAGTCCGCGCATGCAAAAGCTGAGCGCGCGCTCAGCCAAGCGTAGCGTCGGGTCTTCGACGAGGACGATATAGGTGGTGCAGCGCCACGGAATATGAATTGCGTCAGGCTTCAGAAGACGCCGCTTGGCGTCCGCGACGAACGGCACGACGCCCTCGGAACTGCCAATGTCGCCGATCAGGTCGTGAACCAGAACGTCGCAGCGCTCCGGAAGCTCGACCTGGTCGGAAAAACCCTGAATGACATGGACGTTCGCAAATCCCAGCGATCGAACGAGGTCTACGGAGGCGCGATAGGATTTCTCATTGGCCTCGATGGCGTAGACTCGACTCGCCCCGGCCCGCGCACAGCAGATCGCCCAAAGCGCCTTGCGCCCGGTACCGAGCTCGAGGACCACCTTCCCGGCAACGGTCTCTTCGATGGACTGGCGATAGGGCGTATTGCGGACCTCATCCGTCTCCATGATCTCGTAGATCCAATCGGGGTACCACGCCGTCAGATCGCGAAAGCCAATATGATCCCGCGCCAGAGCGACGGCGATCTCCCTGCGCTTGCCCCAATTGAAAAACCGGGTCATGGGACGCATCGTGCAGCCTCATCGCCAACGAAAATCGTCATCGCCGCCGCGAAACGGCAACGCCCCCTCTTACCAGCAGCATTGGGGCCAGGAAGTCCAGGCCATTCACCCGTGCGCACGTCAAGGTCGATGCCATTGACGGCAACGATCTCTCCCTGGCTCTTCCGAAGGTTTTGTAGCGACAACGAGATATTTGCGTCAACCGCGCGCACCGGTGACTCTTGCGCCGCGTTGTCCTGGGGGTCAATCTCCCGTTGCGTAGCCAACCGGCGTCGGGCGCGCGACCGCGAAAGGGATTGACGATGGGCTTCTTGCGCCAGGAGCGGGCAACGCTCGAAGCGCTGATCCCCGGCCTGGACGAAGCCCTCGCGGCGATCCCGCTGCTCGAAATGGAGCGACGCGGCAATCCGTCGCTTGCCGTGTTTCGCAACTTGGGCGGACCCGGGCTGCTGATCCCGGCGGCACTCGGCGGTCGCGGCGCATCGCGCGGAATCGGCTTTACGTCGCGTCGGGCTTTGCCGAGGGAAGGATCGGGGTCAGCATCCAGACTCGGCGCTTAGGATGGTGCGAGCCCCTGGCGGCATGGTTCTTTACGGCAGCAAGCGGCCGTGCAGTCTGTCGCACTCGATGGATCTCTTCACCGCGAGCACTCTGGCGCTTGGGGCATCGACGCGGCACTCGCGGTGGTCGTCGTTCCCGCCGACGCACCAGGACTGGAGCGCCGTCCCTTCTGGCGAAGCCCCGAGGTAGTGGTCCGCGACTGACGTGGCCTTGCCACTCCGGTTGCTGGCGGATGCACGACTCGTCATCGAGCGCGTGTAGGCTGCGCTTGGGTTGCTTGGTGGAACTCTCACCCGGCGATTACGGCATGTTAGACTTTTGCATCACAAAGGAAGCAAACAACAGCGCGGAGGATTGGTTATGAGAGTCAGTCCCAGTACCTTCGACCAGGCGGTTGTCGAGTTAAGGGCTGTCGCCGGGCCGGACCATGTCCTCCTCGGGAGTGAGGCGTTAGCCCGGCATTCACGCGACACCATCCCCTGGCAATGGATTTGCTCCGCCGTAGTCTATCCGAGTAGCCGCGATGAAGTATGCGCGATCGTGAGGATTGCGGCACAACACGGGCTACCCGTGTGGACCTTCAGCAAGGGCAAGAATTGGGGCTACGGCGCCAGTATGGCCGCGGAGGATGGTGCGGTCATCATGATTTTAGAACGAATGAACCGCATCCTGGAGGTCAACGAGGAGCTGGCCTATGCAGTGATTGAACCAGGGGTGACGTATAAACAACTGGCTGATCATCTGAAGTCGCGGGCTATCAAGCTGTGGGCCGATTGCACCGATTCCACGCCGGAAGGCAGCATTCTCGGGAATGCACTGGATCGCGGTCTGGGCCACACGCCCTATGGAGATCATTTCGGGAACCTCTGCGGCTTGGAGGTTGTACTCGCTAACGGGGAAGTCATTCAAACCGGCGGCGCTCCTCCCGAGGCGCCTGCATGGCACACCTTCAAATGGGGCACAGGGCCCTACATTGAGGGGTTGTTTAGCCAGTCCAATTTCGGCGTTGTTACTCGGGCAGGGATCTGGCTCATGCCGGAGCCGGAAACTTTCCAGGCTTTCTTCTGTGATATCGAGCAGGAGAAGGATTTGCCTGCGGTGGTCGATTCACTGCGCCGGCTGGCGCTCGCAGGCGCCCTCCGCGGCACCGCGCACCTGATCAACGATGTCTTGTTCACAGCCATGGTGATGCCATACCCGCACGAGTTGCGGGAGGGCCAGCCCTATCTCTCAGACAATGCGCGTCTGGGCTTGCGAAGCCGCCATGGCATCACCCCTTGGACGCTGAGCAGCGGACTGTATGGTACAGCTGCGCAGGTTCGGGCGAATCGGGCCCTGATCCGACAGGAACTCAATCCCTATGGCAAACTTACCTTCGTCAGCCGGAGCAACCTGCCGACACTCGAGCGGCTGAGCAGGCTCGTGAAGCGCATGCAGCGCGCTCCTTACCTGTCGGGGCTGGGCGGACTCCTGAAGAATTGGCTGATTGGGCGAGCCCCTATGGAGGTGTTCGAGTTGATCCCAAACGCGGTTTCCATACTGCAAGGGGTACCGAGCGAGTTCATTGTACGATTCGCGTATTTCAAATCCCGCGAAGGCCGGCCTCGCAGCGATGTCAACCCCGCACGAGACGGTTGCGGGCTGATCTGGTTCGCGCCAATCGTCCCTCTTACTGGTAGCCACGTGGACCGCCTATTTGACCTGTGCCGTCCTGTGTTCCGTGATCATGGGATTGATTTTTCCGTGTCGCTCATCGTCGTCAACCCGCGATCGGCCGTAGCGTTGATGGAGATTTTCTACGACAAAGCCGACTCCGCCGAAACAGCGCGGGCGAGCGCCTTGTACGAAGATCTCTGTAGGCTAACCGTGCGCGCGGGATATCAACAATACCGGACGAACGTTGGCTACATGCATCGACTCATGGAGGCTGTTCCACAGTACCAGCACTTGCTTGATTCGATGAAGAGGGTGTTGGACCCCTGTGGCATCCTCGCACCTGGACGATATGGCCTGGGTTCCAAGTGAGACTCTGCCAGCCGTCGGCTGAAATTCAACCCCGATATAAACCATGCTGTAGTTGCCCAGAACCGGCCGATGCTCAGGATCGGCCCTAGCACGAAATAGAAGACATAGAGCTGCACCAGCAGCAGCGTGTTGCGGACGTCGTCGGTCTCCATGATTTCGTAGATCCACTCGGGATACCAAGCAGTCAGCTCGCGAAAGCCGATATGCTCCCGTGCCAGCGCGGCGGCGATCTCGTTTCTTTTCCCCCAATTGAAAAACCGGGTCATCGGGTGCATGGCTCTCACCGCCAGCGGAAAATGCGGAGCGCGACGAGGAAGCAGGTTACCACCCACGCCGCGAGAATGGCGAGTTCGGGCAGGATCTGAGCCGCACCCGCGCCTTCGAGCATATTGGCGCGCAGGGCATCGATCGACGCGGACAGGGGCAAGAGCTTGATCGCCGGCTGGAGCCATTCGGGAAAGCGCTGCGCGGAGAAGAACACACCCGACATGATCCACATCGGCATGACGATGAAGTTGGTCAATCCGGTCACGGCCTCGGTCGTGCGAGCGCGCGCCGCGATTAGCAGGCCCAGCGCGGTGCAGGCCAAGGTCGTCATCATGCACGAAAGGCAGAGTGCCGCGAAGGAGCCGCGCAGTGGCACGCCAAAGGCGATGACGCCGAACGCCAAGATCGCCCCCGCCTCAATGACCATCATCGCCAGGCGATAGACCAGAAACGACATAAGGAAGGTCGAGCGCGGCATAGGCGCCGCGACCAGCCGCTTCAGCAGGTGACGGCGGCGCGCGTCGACGATCGTGTAGCCGACGCCCCACACGGCGCTCGTCATCAGCGTCATTCCCACAAGGCCGGGCACGAGGAAATCGATGTAGCGGGAGCCCGGTTCGACGACCAGCTGGTCCGAGGTCGCGATGGGATCAACCTGCCCGCCAGCGCGCTGAACCGCGCGATCGGCCATCATGCGCGCTTCCCGGGCGTCGGCGTTCGTCGCGTCGTACCGGTAGAGCACGCCACCATCGGGGCGCCGCTCCGCGACCAGAACGACTTTGCCGTTCCGTAGCGCCGTCTCCGCGTCCGCCGCGGGCAGCATCCGGACCTCGAGCAGCTCCTCGCCCCGAAGCGCGTCTGCCAGGGCCGGTGTGGCGGCGGCGACCTTGAGCGCCGCCGGCGGCACATCGCGGAAGGCGAGTCCGAGGCCTGCCGCGAGCAACGGCGGGAAGATTAGCACCCAGAAGATGCTTTCGGGTTCGCGGTAGAACTCGCGGAACCGCACGAGCGTCAACTGCACCAGGGGCTCGAGGATTTCAGCGAGCCTAGTCATCGCGCAGGTGCCGCCCGGTTAGCGCCACGTAGAAATCCTCGAGCGTCGGCGAATGGGTCTCGAGATTGCTGAGCGCGACGCGTTGCCGAGTCAGTTCGTCGAGGACCAACGGCAGCGACGCGTGCAGTTCCTGCACCTGGAGCCGTATCTTGCCGTCGTCCTCACGCACGCTCGATACTCCGGCGATGCCTTCGAGCCGCGTGCAATCGACCGAAACGCTATCCCTTGCGGCCGTCAGCTCCAGAATGTGTCCGGCCCGCAACGACGCCGTCAGGTCACGCGGTGCACCCGAGGCGATGATCGCACCGCCGTCCATGATCGCCACCCGGTCGCAAAGCTCCTCGGCCTCGCTCATGTAATGGGTGGTCAACACGATCGTGCGTCCCGCGCGCTTGAATTGCATGACAACCTCCCACAGGTGCCGCCGCGACTGCGGATCGAGCCCGGTAGTGGGTTCGTCGAGGAAGAGCAGGTCCGGATCCCCCGCGAGCGCGCAGGCGAGCGCGAGCCGCTGCCTCTGGCCGCCGGACAGAGTGCGCACCCAGGCGTTCCGCTTCTGTTCGAGCTGTACCAGCGCGATCAGCTCGTCCGGCTGCGGCCCCTTGCGACAAAAACTGCGAAACAGTCGTACGGTCTCGATCACGCTGAGTTTGTCGGCGAATTGCGTTTCCTGAATCTGAACGCCGAGCCGATGTCGAAGCTCACCTGCGTCCGATGCCCAGGTCATGCCGAGCACGACGACCTCCCCGGAATCCGGCTCCGTCAAGCCCTCGCATATCTCGACGGTCGTCGTCTTGCCGGCCCCGTTCGGTCCCAGCAGCCCGAAACATTCTCCTTTGCGCACGTCGACGTCGAGTGCTTTGACGGCGACAACCTCGTTATAGGTTTTTCGCAGGCTCTTCACGGACAATGCTATGTTCGGAATATCTTCGCCCACGCGCAACTCTTGCGGCCCAATTCCGCGCCAGTCAAACTCGGCGGCCCTATCAGGCGCGTGCGGGCACACTCTACGCGATTGGGACGCCGCCTCCACATGAGCGATCCGAGAGGTCATCGCGTTCCTGGAGGTGGCAAGAACTCTATTTTAATTTGCCGGAAATCTGGGCAGAATCTTTGGCCTATTTTTCCGAACGCAAATTGACGCATTGTGGTTTCGTTGCCCACAAGACGCCGATGTCGCTAGAGGTATCACTGAAAAATTCGAAAGGCACACAATGAGCGCGTTCGCAGGCAAAGTCGCGTGGATAACCGGCGCGGGAACGGGCATCGGCAGGGCGGGTGCTCTCATGTTCGCGCGAGAAGGCGCCGCGGTCGCCCTCTTCGGCCGCCGGCGCGACAAGCTCGACGAGGTCGCCGCGGAGATCCGGGCGTTCGGCGGGACCGCCGCGGTCGAGCCGCTCGACGTTGCCAATCGCGCACAGGTGGGAAAGGCCGCCGACCGGCTGGCCCAGCGCTTCGCGCGGGTCGACATCCTCGTCAACAACGCGGGGCTCAACGTCGTCAATCGGCGCCTCGACGAGATTACCGCCGAGGATTGGGACCATGTGCTCGCCGCCAATCTGACCGGGGCTTTCAACATGGTGCAGGCGGTGATGCCCACCATGCGCAAGCAGCAGGACGGCCTCATCATCAACGTCGCTTCCACGGCGGCCAAGCGGGTCAGCGGCGTTGCCGGCATCGCCTATTCCGCCTCCAAGTTCGGCTTGCTGGGCATGAGCCTCTCGTTGACGCAGGAGGCCTGGAAGTTCGGCATCCGCTCCTGCTGCCTTTGCCCCGACGACGTCAACACGCCCATCATGGCCCGACGCAAGGTGAAGTATCCGCCGGAGGTGCTCGAGCAGTTCATCCAACCGGAAGATCTCGCGGAAACCATGAGGTTCGTAGCACTGATGCCACGCCGCACGTCGATCCCGGAGATGCTCATCTACCCCACGAACGTTCGCCCCTATACCGCGGCCGAGACTGGCCTGACGTCGTCGAGCCCCTGAGAGCGATTGCTGCTCGACCAGACAGAGTCAGCGCATGGGGCTCAGCCAAGTGCCATCATGCCCATATACCGACGATCTGCGGACGCTGATCGCGGCGCGCCTCGCCGGCTTCGACGTGATCCACCGAACCGGCGCTCCGGAGTTGAAGCACGCCGCCGTCGCGATCGCCATCGTTGCGCTGGATGAGAAGGCCGACACGCTGGAAGCGGCATTTCTGTTGACGGCACGCGCGGCGAGACTGCGCACGCACAGCGGTCAGCTTGCGCTTCCGGGCGGCCGGGTCGACGCCGGCGAGACCATCGAGCAAGCGGCACTCCGCGAGCTTTCCGAGGAGCTGGGCATCGATCTTGCCCCCACGGCGGTCGTCGGTCGGCTCGACGATTATCCGACGCGGTCGGGCTACCTCATTTCGCCGATCGTCGTCTGGACGCCACCCGGCACCACGGCCAGGCCGAGCAGTGCGGAGGTCGCAGAGGTCTACCGCGTCCCGCTTGCCGAGCTCCGGCGGCGCGAGTCACCGGAGATATTTGCGATTCCCGAATCCGATCGCCCCGTCATCCGCTTGTCGCTTGCGCCCATCGAGGGCTACGTGAACGCGCCGACCGCGGCAGTGCTCTATCAGTTCCGGGAAGTTGCTCTCGAAGGCCGTCCGACGCGCGTCGACCATTTCGACCAGCCCGTCTGGGCGTGGCGATAGCGATAGGGGTCGCGGACCGCGGCAGAGGGCGTCAATCGCCGGTGAATCGAGGCTCGCGCTTCTCGAAGAACGCGTTGGTGCCTTCGAGATTGTCCTTGGTCATGGCGGTTTGCACCAGGGACTCGGTCTCGAAGGCGAGAACTGCCTCGAGCGACGACTCGAGGCCGCGATCGATCATGGTCTTGTGGAGCTGTACCGCCACGGGGGCGCGGCTCGCGATGCGGCGAGCCAGACGCTCGGCCTCCGCGCGCTCTTGCCCATCGGGCACCACGCGATTGACCAGGCCCAAGCGGTACGCCTCCTCGGCGTCGATGAACTCGCCGGTGTAGGCGAGCTCGCGGGCCTTGGCGAGGCCGATCTTGCGCGGCGCGAAGAAGCAGCCGCCATTGGTGATGGTGACGCCGATGTTGACCTCCGGAAAGCCGAACTTCGTGCTCCGCCCGGCGACGACAAGGTCCGCGGCGAACACCACCTCGCAGCCCGCGCCGACGGCATAGCCTTGGACCGCCGCGATCACCGGGAAGGGCGCCAGGCGCATATGGCGCGTGGTATTCTGTAGCGCCTTCTGCCATTCCCGGAGCTGCGCGGGCGAGAGTTTGCCCGAGGTAATCAGCTCGTTGTGCTCGCGGATCTCGGCGACATCGTGGCCCGCGAGGAACGCGCGCCCTTCGCCCGCAAGCACGAGACAGCGCACGCCTCGGTGCTCGGAGAGATCCGCCAGATGCCGGCCCATGAGCTGCCAGGTCTCGATGGTCATCGCATTGAGGCGGTCGGGGCGGTTGAAGATCAGCCACGCAACGTGCTCCTCTCGGCGCAGGATGATGCGATCGTCCATGTCTTCCTCCCTCTTGCAAAAACAGTGGCGGCGTAACGCGTTCAGCGCTTGAGCCTGATCCCGGCGGCGACGCGATCCCAGGTGGCGGATGTCAGCCCGCGCTCGCGCAATCCGAATTTCTGGATCTTGCCGGTGGGGGTCTTGGGCAATTCCGCGGCGAACTCCACGTAGCGCGGCACCATGAAATAAGCCATGCGCGGCTCCAGAAAAGCGATCAGCGTTTCGGGTGCGATCCGGCGTCCGGGCTTCGGCACGACGACTGCCATCACCTCCTGCTCGGTCTCTTGCGACGCGACCGGGATCACCGCGCATTCGAGGACGTCGGGGTGCGCATTGATTTCCTGCTCGACCTCCATCGACGAGATGTTCTCGCCACGCCTGCGAATCGCGTCCTTCGTGCGGTCGACGAAGTAGAGATTGCCGCCGGCATCCTTCATGAGCATATCGCCGGAATGGAGCCAAAGATTGCGCCAGGCATTGACCGTCCAGTCCGGGCGGTTCCAGTAGCCGGCCATGACGATCCACGGCAGCTTCGGACGGACCACGGCCTCGCCGGGAACGCCGGGAGGCAGCTCGTTGTCGTTCTCGTCGACGATCCGCACCTCGTAGAGCCGCTCGTCGACCCGACCGCAGGTTTTGCTGTTGACCAGGTCAAAGCCGGAGCGGGTCGGGCAATTCATCTCGGTGCCGCCCCAGGTGGTCGAGACACGGCATCCGAAGCGCTCCTTGAACGCCTCGATCTCGGGGAAGAGCGGCACGACGAGAGCGCGGTCCAGGGAGTTATCGGCATCGCCGGGCTCTGGCGGCTGTCGATAGAGAAGATTGGCCATGGCGCCCAAGAGAAAGGCGCAGGACGCGCGATGGCGGCGCACCGTCGACCAGAAGCGCGAGACGCTGAAGGCATCGGGGAGTACCGCGGTCGCGCCGGCGATCGCCGCGGCGTAGATCACCGCCCACTGCCCGGCGATGTGGAAGAGCGGCAGTGGCGCATAGTAGACGTCGGCGTGCGTGATCTCGATCATATCGATGACGCCACGGGCATATTCATAGGCATGGCCGTGGCTGATCATCACGCCCTTCGACGGCCCCGTGGTGCCCGAGGTGTACATGATGGCGGCATGGTCCCAGGGTGCCAGCCGAACCGCGGAGAATGTGTCGCCCTCGCTGAGAATCTCGTGAAACTGGACCATGCGGGCACGCTCGAGCGGCGGGTCGGCGACGTCCGCATCGTGCACCACGATCGTCTCGATGCCGGCGAGCTCGGCCGCTATGTCGCGGAAGCGCGGTAGATACTCGGCATCGGCGATTATCAGTTGCGCGCGCGAATCAGTCATGACTCGCGCTAGGAGTTGGCCCTTATAGCTGCAATTGATCGGCACCTCGATCGCGCCAAGCTTGCCGAGGGCACACCAAAGTCCGATGAAATCGATCGAGTTGTTGAGCATCAGGAGCACGGTATGGCCACGCTCGACGCCGAGCCGAGCCAAGCCGTTCGCCAGCCGGTTCGACAACCGGTCGATCTCGCGATAGGTGAAGGCACGGTCCTCGCTCGCCACCCAAGGCTTATCGGCGCTGTCGGCCAATCGCCGGGCAAAGACGTGGTAGAGCGTCGTTTCGGCGGTGCCGATGGCGGGAGTCTCGATTACGCGCACGGCCATGGCGGCGCCCTCCCCGTTTTCGATGGCATCTCGCTTTTTCGATCTGGAGATTGCCCTGCGACATCCACGATAAGCGGCCGCGCGCCCGGTGAACAACAAGGAGCGATGCCGCGATAGTCTGGCGTGGCGGTGGGCATGGTCGACCGCATCGCCTCAGGAGGAAGCGCGCTTGTCGCGTGCGCCGTCGGTCAAGCGATCCCAGCAGCCGGCTCTGTCACGGGAGAGCCTGTGCTTCATGATGCGCTGGCTCGGCGTGCGCTCGAATTCCTGGATGATTGCGATGTAGCGCGGATTTTGAAAAGGCGCCAGCCGCTGGCCGAGCCAGGCCGACAACTCCCGCGGATCGATGAGCGCGCCGGGGTTCGGTTTCACGAACAGCTTGATATCCTGCTCTCCGATCTCCGCGGCGACGCCGATCATGGCGCAGTCCTCCACGGCTGGATGCGCGACAGCCACGCGCTCAACCTCCCATGCCGAGACGTTCTCGCCCTTGCAGCGCACGCTGTCCGTCATCCGCCCCAGGAAGATAAGGTTGCCCTGTCGATCGAACTGCCCGAGATCGCCGGTATAGAGCGCGCCGCCCCGCAGCGCCGCGGCCGTTGCCTCGGGATTGCGAAAGTACCCGGAGAACAGCGCGTTCTTGGCGTGCGCGCGGACAACGATCTGGCCGCGCCCACCCGGCGGCACGAGTCGATCGTGGTCGTCGCGGAGCTCGACGGAAAACCAAGGCATCGGCCGGCCGACCGCGCCGACGGTACCGCTGTCGTTGAACGTAGTGAAACTGGAGGCCTCGGTCATGCCGTAGCCCTCGTGGATCCGGACCCCGAAGCGCTCCTCGAAGGGGCGCCAGACGTCCTTGGGACAGCCGCCGCCCCATGCGATCCGAGCTCCATGGCTTCGGTCGAGCGGGCTCAGCGGTTGCTTCATGAGGATCTGCAGGATGCCGCCGAGAAAATGTATATGTGTCGCGCCCTGCTCTTGCGTTTGCTGCAAGAAACGGCCGGCGCTGAAGCGCTCGATCAGCGCCAGGGTCATGTTCCGGATCAGCGGCAGGACGATGATCTGCATTCCCCCGATGTGGTAGAGCGGCTCCCACATCAGGAACACATCGCCATCGCGCGCATGCGATACGAGTGCCGCCGCCTCGCCCGCGAAGCGCAGCATGGCGTGTGAGAGGATCACGCCCTTGGGGTTTCCGGTGGTGCCGGACGTGTAGCAAATCGCAAAGCAATCGGCGGCCTCCGGCAGCGGCTCCTCGAAACTCGCGTCTCTCTCCAGCAATCTCTCGAGCGAAACCTCGGCATTCGCGACACCGTGGGTAATCAGCGGCGCCCCCCGCAGGTCCGCCGCGCTGTCGCGGATGGTCGCCACGAGATCCGCTTCCGCAATCACCATTCGAGGCTCGCAATGCTCCAGGATGTATTTGAGGCCGGGCCCGCGATACTGGACGTTGACAGGAACCCAAGCCACCCCTGCGCGGGCGAGCCCGAAAATCGTCGCCAGTGCGGCGGGGCTGTTGCGCAACATCACGGCGACGCGCTCTCCGCGCGAAATGCCGCGGCTTCTCAGAGCGGCGGCGAAGCTGTCCGCCATTTGCCCGAGCGCTCCGACCGTTATCGCCGTTCCACCGGAGCGCGCAAATGGCCGGTCGGGCTCGTCTCGGCGCCTCGCCGCCAGCAGATGCAGGAACCCTTCTTCGCCGAGCATGACGCGATTTCGGACCCAGGACCGGCGTCGTTCAGCGATTGCGCTTGGCAGCGGCGCGGACCGCGAAGAACTCCGCCATCATGCGCGCGGGCTCGCCGGTGGCGAAGGATTCCCGCTGAATGCGAATCCCGGCATCGAGGCAATCGCGGAAACCGGCCTCGGTCACCTCCCGGAATCGTTGCTTGTTGAGTCGCATCGCCACCGGAGGCTTGGCCGCGAGCTCGGCGCCGAGCGCCAGGGATGCCGGCAGCACCTGCTCCTGGGGCACGACCTTATTGAGAAGACCGATGGCCAGGCACTCCGCCGCGTCCATCATGCGGCCGCTCAAGGTGAGGTCGATGGTGCGTGCGATGCCGATCATCTCGCGCATGATCCACGGGCCGGTCGTGCTGGCAATGCCGGAGTTGATCTCGGGCTGGCCCATCCGCACGTCGGCGTGGCCGATGCGGAAATCGCAAAGCAATGCCACCTGAAACGCCGAGCCGGCGGCGACGCCGTTCAAGGCGGCGATGATCGGCTTCGACAGTGATCGGATGAGGCCGTAGAGATGTTCCCACTCGCGGATCCATTCTTCGGCCCGATCCGGATCGAACTTCATGGTCTCGCTCAGGTCCTGCCCGGCGCTGAAGGCGTGCTCGCCGGCGCCCGTCAATACGATCGCGCCGATGGAGCGATCCGCCTCGAAGGCCACGATCGCCTCCGAGAGCTCGTCGCGCATCGGACGGTGCCAGGCGTTGAAGGTCTCGGGCCTGTTGAGAGTGATGATTGCGACGGCGCCCTGCCGCTCGGTCAGAATGTAGGCTGGCATAGCAGTCACCTTGGGATTTGCCTTCGGCTTGTGGCGCGCCGCGATGGGCGGGAGCCTCGATTGGAGAATGTGCCAGGCGAGATTCGGTGGAACCGGGACTAAGAGTTCACGGTGATCGTCTAGCCCCTGATCGCGTCACGAGCCGCATAGTAGCGAACCAAACCGGGTAAGAACCAGGGCTCCCCGGTGTAGAGGGGCACCGTCGGAAAGCCTCGCCCATCGAACGCCGTTTTCCCATCGGCCGAGCCCGAGACCTGCAGCGCGATTTTATGGCCCAGATAGGTTCCCATCGGCACTCCGGTGCCGCAGCAGCCAAGAGCGTAGTGGACGCCTTCATGGACGCCGATGTGAGGCAAATAATCGAACGTGAACGCGAAGATGCCGCTCCAGCAATGGCTGATCCGGACGTCACGGAACTCGGGAATGAGATCCGAATAGTGCGCGTGCAACACGCGCGCGATCTGCTGGAGATCGCGGTAACGCCGACCAGCATGGCCGCCGATGAGGATGCGGCGATGATCAGGGGAAGGTTGGATATGGAACAAGATCGTCCGCGTATCGAGAACCGGGCGCAATCCCGGCAGGATGCGGCGAAGCCGCTCATGTGGCAGTTCCTCGGTCGCCGCGACGTAGCTGACGATCGGCACCAATCTTCGGCGGAAATGCCGGAAAACCGAGCCCTCGCGTCCGGTATAGGCATTCGTGGCGACAATGACGTTGCTCGCCTCGACCACGCCGCGTGAGGTCGTGACTGCAAAGCCCGCTCCATCCGCGGCGACATCGAGCACGCGGGTCCGGGGTATGATGCGAGCCCCGGCATCGACCGCGCATTTCAGGAGGCCGCGGTGGAGCAATCCGGCATGGATGAGGCCCGTGCCGTGGACCAATTGACCGCCGAAATACGTCTCGCTTCCGACCTCGCGCTGCTGCTGGGCGCGCGACACCATTTCCGTCTCCAAGCCGACGAACGCGCGCATCTTGTCGGTGCCGCGCGCGAGCGCTTCGTAAGCTTTCGGCGAGTGAGCGGCATAGAAACGGCCGTCCCACCGGTCTTGGCAGTCAATCCGCTCCTTGACCAACAGCTCCCTCAGGAACTCGAACGCATTGCCGCCTTCCCGGTAATAGGCAGCCGCCTTGTCCGCACCGAATTTGTGCTCCAATTCCGAGAAGGACTTCTTGAGCGTACGGGTGACATTTCCCGCGTTCTTGGTGCTGGCGCCGTCCCCCGGCAGCCCCGCCTCCAAGACCAGTACCTCGCGGCCACGACGCGCGAGCGTGAGCGCCGCCGATAGCCCCGTGTAGCCGGCTCCGACAATCGCCACGTCCGCGCGCACCGGCAATCCACCTGGCTCCGAGTCCGAGAGCGGGGCGGCCTCGAGCCAGTACGGCGTTGCCTTGAAATCCCGTGCGAGAATCTCGCCGCTCACTGCTGTATCCCCCGACTTGCTCAGCATGAAGGGCAGCGTAGGCATCAGTCTGCGGCGCAATTTACGAGGCCGCAAAGCTTATCAACAGTTATCACCGACCCATTAGTCGGTCAACCGAACCAGAAATCGGTTGCGGCGCTTTCGAAGCTATCCGCTGCGCGCGTGGATGCTCTCCCTCGTCGCCTCTCATGATCCCAGATGCCTACGAATCAATCGACTCGTGCTTCGGCTGAATTTCAAACCAACCCTCAGCGATCCAAGACACCTGCGCGAACGGCGGGGCACGTCACTTGGATCGGCACCCACCCATCGTTCAAAACCAGGCGTCGCGCATCTCGAAGGCCGTGGCATCGCCGGCATCGAGGAGCGCGCATTGGTGCTCGACGAGTGGAACCTCGTTGCGCATATACCAGCGGCAGGCCTGCAGCTTGCCGCAATAGAAGTCGCGCTCGGCCGGCGGCGCGCTCGCATCGAGCCGCATGGCCGCCGCGAGTCCCTGCCGCAGCCAGATCCAGCCGACCACGATGCGGCCGAGCATATCGAGGTAGACGGTCGCGTTCGCGAGGGCGCGCTCGCGATCGGCCTCGGGCACACCGGTCAACCCCGCCGTCGTTCGCGCGGCACGGTCGAGAGCCCGGCCGAGCGCCGCCCGGTCCTCGCCAAGCGCCGAGTGATTGGCCGCGGCAGCGATGGTCTCGCGAATCGCGGCAACCAGCGTTGCGAACGCGCGCCCACCCTCCATCCGTATCTTGCGGCCGAGCAGATCGATCGCCTGGATGCCATTGGTGCCTTCATGGATCGGATTGAGCCGGTTGTCGCGCAGCAGCTGCTCGACCGGATAATCTCGAGTGTATCCGTACCCACCGTGAATCTGAATCGCGAGCTGATTGGCGGCGATGCCATAGTCCGATGGCCATGCCTTCACGATGGGGATGAGGATGCCGAGGAGGAGCGCGGCCCGGCGCCGCTCCTCGTCCAATGGCGCCGTCTTCGCGTCATCGACGAGGCGGGCGGCGGATAGGCAAAGCGCCAGCCCGCCCTCGGCATAGGCCTTCTGCGCCAGGAGCATCCGACGCACATCCGCATGCGCGATGATCGAGATCGGCGGGCGCTCGGGTTCCTTCGCCGCGAGCGGGCGCCCCTGCTGCCGTGTCCGCGCGTAATCGAGTGAATGAAGATACCCGGCATAGCCAAGCATCGCCGCGCCGAGCCCCACGGCGATACGCGCCTCGTTCATCATGTGGAACATGCAAGCGAGACCCTGATGCGGTCGCCCCACCAACCAGCCGACGCAGGGCCGCTCCTCGCCGAAGCTCAGCATCGTCGACACGGTTCCGCGGTAGCCCATCTTGTGGATGAGTCCCGTCAGCGTGACGCCGTTGCGCGCGCCGCGGCCGCCTTTTCCATCGGGAAGATATTTCGGCACGAGGAACAGGGAGATGCCTTTGACCCCCGCCGGCGTGGGCTCCTCAGGCGTTCCCTTGATCTTCGCTAGCACCATGTGAACGATGTTGTCGCTGAGCTCGTGGTCGCCGCCGGATATGAAGATCTTGGAGCCGGTGAGGCGCCACGTGCCGTCGCCCGCGGGCTCGGCACTGGTCCGGAGGTCCGCGAGCGAAGAGCCTGCTTGCGGCTCGGTCAAAGCCATCGTGCCGAAGACACGCCCCTCGAGCATCGGCTTGAGCCAGAACGCGCGCTGCTCGGGCGCGGCGAAATTGGCGACCAGGTTTGCCGCCGCCTGCGTCAGCATCGGATAGGCGCTCGTGGCGATATTGGCGGCCATGAACATGGCCATGACCGCCTGCACGATTGTTTCGGGTAGCTGAGCGCCGCCGTCGGCGGCATTCGCGCGCATCGCCAGGAAGCCGGCGGCCGAGAAGGCGTCGAGCGCGGCCTTCACCGCGGGAATGATGGTGACGACCCTGCCGTCCCAGCTCGGCTCCGCCTCGTCCGAGCGCCGATTGTGCGGGGCGAACTCCGACGCAGCGAGGCGCTCGGCCGTATCGAGCACGGCCTCGAAGGTCGCGCGATTGTGCTCGGCAAAGCGCGGGCGACTCGTCAGCGCCGCGACCGACAGCACGTCGTCGATCAGGAACGAGAGGTCACGGCGGCTGATGATCCGAACCTCTGTCATCTCGGTGCCCCCTGCTGAGAATCAATTCAAGAGCCTTATGCCATATCGATTCAGGGTCTCCTATGAACATGCACCCTTGGTCGCATTGGAGCCCCCTGGTTGGCCCTCTGCTTGACAGTATGGGAAGCGAGCCATAGCGTTTTTCGCATCGGATCCGTATTCCGGTAATCTGTTTGGCTTCTCCGCGCACCGCGTGCATATATCGGGCTCAACGAGAGGAACCGACCCATGGCGAACGTGACCGCGTTGAAGACTTCGGGGCGCGCGGCGGACGAGCAGCAGCTGCGCATCGACCTCGCGGCCGTATTTCGAATGGCGGCACGTCTGGGTTGGCATGAGGCCGTGGCGAACCACTTCAGCCTCGCGGTCTCCGCCGACGGCAAGAAATTCCTGATGAATCCGAAGCGGCGCCATTTCTCGAAAATCAAGGCCAGCGAACTCCTCCTCCTTGACACCGAGGACAAGGGGACGATGAACCGGCCGAACGCACCGGACGCCTCCGCCTGGTGCATCCACGGCCACCTGCACGCCCGGGTGCCGCAAGCGCGTTGTATCCTGCATGTTCATCCGCCCTACACGACCGCGATCGCGTGCCTCGCCGATCCCGAGATCAAGCCGATCGATCAGAACACCGCGCGGTTCTACAACCGCGTCGCGATCGATCTGGCGTACGGCGGCATCGCCGACCACGACGCCGAGGGCGAGCGTCTGGCCGACGCGTTTGGCAATCACAGCCGCATGATGATGGGCAATCACGGCGTGGTCGTTCTGGCCGACACGGTGGCCGAGGCCTTCCACGACCTCTATTATCTCGAGCGGGCCTGCCAGACGCTGATCCTCGCCTACTCGACCGGCCAGAAGCTCAACATCATGCCGCACAAGGTCGCCGAGCATACAGCCCAGGGTTGGCTCGGATACAAGGATAGCGCCTTCGCGCATTTCGCCGAGATGAAGGCGATCCTCGACGAAGAAGAGCCGTCTTACGCCGAGTAGTCGACGACGACCCGCGCTCGGCACGAGCAACACGTTGGCGGCTGCGTAGCATCGAGCGAACCGGCGCCGGCGCGGCGCAGCGCGGGCAATGCCGATCGCGTTGTGTAGACCAGAGCCGCCACGTTGGTGTCGAGCATTCCTTGTAAATCCTCGACGGTGCTATTCTCGAGCCGCGCCAACGGCGCCGTGCCTGCATTATTGATGAGAATGTCGAGGCGCCCGCCCCAGTCGGTCGCTTGCCGCACCAAGCCCTCGATTTCCGAAGTCTTCGTGATATCGGCCGCGATGGCGAGAGCCTGTCCACCGTGCCCCGCGATCTCGCCGACGATGCTGCTCAAGCGGTCCTTGCGCCGCGCCACGAGCACGACGCGAGCGCCGGCGGCGGCCAGGGCCTTCGCGGTCGCGGCGCCGATGCCCGACGAAGCGCCGGTAATGAGCGCAACTTTGCCCGCAAGGGAACCGGTCATGGTCATGAGGATCCTCCAGATTTCATCAACGGATCCGTCTACGGTTTGGCCTCGGCTCAATGTCGACGGCAGATGGCCAGGTAAGACGCACCTCGCCACTACCCTCTTCTTGGGGCACTCCAGATCCTTACGGGGAAGGTCGGCCGCCGAGGGTGCCGCGTCAACCGACTAATTCGGCGCACGCTTGTGATTTTCTCATTCTTGCCACGCGGCCTCATGGCCGACGAGCGTCCCGCGGATATCCGCTACTAGCTCCGGAGGCAGGCGCTTGCGGCGGTGTAGATCCCGATCTTGCCCGCGACGAACGCCCGACAGAGACAGGGAGCCTATCGATTAGCTGGTCCAGCGTCTAAAGAAGATACATTCACGCCTTGCCAGCGTCCGCTCTGAACCTGAAAATGCCGATCTGGGCCGAATCCGCTCCGAGCTCAACGGCGATCTCTGTCGCTGCACCGGCTATCTCGGCATCATCGACGCGATCGAGCGGCTGCTCTTTCGCGTCCGTGGCACCGATCGGCTTGCCCGAAAGGAGACTCGATGACCGACCAACGCAAGACCGCGCTCAACCCGCCCGGAGTCGCGAAGCCTATCCGAGGCTACTACTCGAACTGCGTGCGGGTGAATGCGGGTCCACTGCTCTTCATCGCCGGACAGGTCGCGCTCGATGCGAATGGCCATGTCGTCGGCGGGGGCGACGTGCGCGCTCAAACGATCCAGGCGCTGGAAAACATGCGCGCGATTTTGCGTGCGAACGGCGCGGACATGTCGGATGTCGTGAGCGTCACCGTTTACGTGACCGACATCGCTTTCCTGGATCAGATCACCGACATCCGCATGAAATATTTCCCGAACAATGGGCCTGCGAGCGCGATCGTGCAGATTGCGAGGCTGGCAATTCCCGAGCTGTTGATCGAGATATCCGCGGTCGCCGCAGTTCCCTGACCGTCGACGCCGCGGCGTTCACCCGGAAGCGCCGAGCCATCCTTTGCGCGAGATGTCGAAGATGATCCCGTCTGGGTCTTTGACGTTCCGTTCGAAATTCCAAGCTCGGATCAGACGAGGAATGGGCGCAGAGCCGGAGGCGCGGCGCTCCGATCGACGATCTCCGACGTCCGGCGCGCATAGAACTCCACGCGCATTCCGTCAGGGTCGCGCAGGAAGAAACTGCGCTTGCCGTGGTCGTCGATCCGGTGCTCCACGCCCTGTTTGCGCTCCTTTAGCCGCCGCTCCGAGGATTCGACTTCGGCTTCGCTGCCCAGCTCGAACGAGATATGGTGATAGCCGGCCTGGACCGCGCCATCGTGCGCGCAGATTGCGAGACTGAACGGGTAGCCCTGGTGCGTTCCGCGCAAGCAGGTCACCGAGCCGTCGGAGCCTTCGTGGACGCGGCTGAGACCGCCGACGGTTTCATAGAATTGCACCAAGCGCGGGACATCGCGCGTGGTCAGCACGACATGCGTCACGCGCCGCGGATGGACCGGCGCCGACGCCACGACGCGTATCTCCGGCGCCACATCGTACCGACCCTCCGTGAAGGGCTCGGTCTCGCCAGGCTCCCAACCGCCCGTGATCAGGGCCATCTCGCCTTGCACGACGCTCCGCCAGTCCTTCACGGTGTCGCAGTAGTACTCGACCGTATTGCCGTCGGGGTCGGGCATGTAGATGCTGTGCGCGACCTGATGATCGACCGTCATGTGAAAGGGAATGCCGGCCGCCTTTACGGCACCGATCGCGTCGACGAGTTCCTTCTCGTTCTCCATTTCCCAAGCGATATGGCCGAGCCCGACGGTGGCACCGATCCCTTCGGGGATTTGGAGCAAGCCGTCGCGCCCGTACCGCGCCTTGCCACCGGTGACTTCGATGGCGCCGAGATCATGGGGCGTGTTGCCGGTTCCCAAGAACGTCGCCACCAGATCGGGTTCCCAGAATTCGACGGTCAAGCCGCAGACCTCGTTGTAGAAGCGCTCGAAGCGCTTGAGGTTCCCCACCCACAGGTTGGCATGACCGAGACGCCTGGGTCGAAAGAACGTCTTGCTCACCGACGTCGCCGTGGCTGATTGCGCCATGACCGGAACCTCCTCAAGGCGGACGAGTTGCAGATTGCGCGAGCGAATAGGCGATGTAAAGCGAGGCCGAGCAACCGGCCGCCTGTCCATCTCGTCACGCGCGATGCACGTCTCACGAGAGGTCAACAATGCGCCGGCCACTTTGCATCGCTCTGTCGGAACTCCGACGGCGGCGCTTCGGCGGAGTTGGACGTTGACACCCTTTGCCGTTGGCAGAAATATCGACCATAGATCCTCTGTTGGAGAGGGTTCGAGCAGGGGATTCGGGGAGCGAGAAAATGAAGCGCAGCTGGGCGCGAATGGCCGCCATGGGCGCGGTGTTCCTGATCGTCTCATGGCAGCAGTCCCTGGCCGCAGGATCGGACGTCACGCTGAGGATCGGCTCATACGGCGGCACGTTCGACGCGCTGGAGAAGAAATTCGTCTCCGATCTCTTCACCGAGCACACCGGCATCAAGGTGGAGTTCATCGACGCGGCCCCCACCGCCCATCTCGCCAAGCTGGTCGCCAGCAAAGGCCGCGAGGCCCCCTACGATCTGGTGATCCTTGACGGAGACGTACAGACGCAGGCGATCGACGCGGGCGTTCTGGCGAAGCTCGACCCGGGCATCGTCAAGAATCTTCAATACGTCTACCCGGAGGTGCGCAACGAGGACGGCTACGGGCCCGCGATCATGCTGCTCTCCATCGGCATCGCCTACAATCCGGAGAAGTTCGCGGCGGCCGGAATTCCGGAGCCGCAGAGCTGGGCCGATCTCTGGGACCCCCGGCTCGCCGGTCATGTCAGCGTGCCGAGCCTAGAGAATGTCATGGGACGCGTCTTCATGATCGCCGCGACAAAGCTCGCGGGCGGGGATCTCGACTCGCTCGACAAGGGCATCGCCAAGATCGCCGAGCTCAAGGTGCAGTCCTATTACGTGTCCTCGACCCAGCTGGAACCCAAATTCCAGTCGGGCGATGTCTGGGTCGCGCCCTGGATCAACCAGCGCGCCTGGGGCATGGCCTTGCGCGGTCAGCCCATGAAATTCGTCATGCCGAAAGAGGGCGGCTACGGCGATGTCGGCACGATCGACATGATCGCGGACTCCCAGCACAAGGCGGAGGCGCAGGCCTATATCAACTTCCACCTCGACCTGCTTCCACAACTGGGGCTCGCCTTCGAGTTCCTGTGCGGGCCCACCAATAGCCTGCTCGCGGAGCCGCTGAGGGCATATCCCGAGGTGGCGCAGCGCTTCCCGTCCTCGCCCGCCGCGCTGGCGCAGCTGAACCGGGTGGACTGGCATCAGTTCTGGCCAAAATATCCGCAGCTGCTCGAGGCCTGGAACCGCACGCTGCTGAACAAGTGAGACGCTCCGCTCGGGCTTCTGCACCCTAGACACGCGGGCATGTCGGAAGTCATCCTTCGGAATGTCACGAAGAAGTTCGGCGAGTATGTCGCGGTCGACCGGCTCTCCCTCACCGTAAGGGAGGGCGAGCTCGTCACGCTGCTGGGGGCCAGCGGTTCCGGCAAGAGCACCTGTCTGCGCATGGTCGCGGGTTTTTTACGGCCCGATGCCGGCCACGTCTTCATCGGCGGCACGGACGCTACGCGACTGCCGCCCTATCGCCGGAATACCGGCATGGTGTTCCAGCAATACGCGCTCTTCCCGCACCTGACCGTCGCGGAGAACGTGGCCTATGGACTGAAGGTCCGAGGTCTGCCGAAGCAGGAAGTGAAGGAGCGAACCCTGGAAGCGCTCAATCTCGTTCATTTGGAGACGCTCTCCGAGCGTCGGCCGGCACAATTGTCCGGCGGTCAGAAGCAGCGCGTCGCCCTTGCGCGCGCCGTCGTGATACGACCCTCGGTGCTGCTGCTGGACGAGCCGCTGAGCGCGCTCGACCTCAAGCTGCGGGGCGAGCTCCAAGGCGAGATCCGACGCGTGCAACAACGCCTCGGAACCACCACGTTGTTCGTGACTCATGATCAGGGCGAGGCGCTCAGCATGTCCGACCGCGTGGCCGTGATGCGCGACGGTCGGATCCTCCAGCTCGATACGCCGGTGGCGCTCTACCAGAAACCGAACTGCCGCTATGTCGCGAACTTCGTGGGCATGACGAATTTCCTCGACGTGGTCATCCGTGGCCGCGCGTCGTCGACCCGGTCGGGTGCTTCCCGGTATCGCGCGACTCTCCTGTTCGATCCCGCATTCGAATTGGACGTGGATGGCGTCGAAGACTCTTATGCCGAGGGCGAGACATGCCTTCTCTGCGTCCGACCGGAGAACGTCCGTATCGCCGGCGGCGCTCTGAACCCGCTACTCGCGGTCGTGAACAAGGTCACTTTCAGCGGCGATCGCTGGTACGTGGACTGCGTCCATTCCCGCGACACGTCGCTGGTCGTCATCGTACCGGGATCGGACCGGGTGCCGAGCACCGGAGAAACGGTACCGGTCAGCTGGGCGCCTGAGCATGCCGTCCTGCTGCGGGCGGAAACCGCGAGCCGCGCGCCACGATGAGTGGCGATGACGATCTGACAGGTACCGATCCCGCGCCGGCAAGTCCCGCGGCGAGCCGTGGGCGGTGGGCCTATCTATTGCTGCCCGCCCTGGGAGTCCTGACGCTCGTCTTTCTGTTGCCCATGATCAACCTCGGGGCCAAGAGCTTCCACCTGTCCGTCGGAGCCGGTCGCGAAGCCGCGGAATACACGCTTCGAAACTACGTGGCGTTCTTTTCCGACTCTCTTTATTGGGAGCTGCTGGGCTGGACCTCGGTTCTGGGTGCGCTCGTCACCCTCTGCACCTTGGCACTAGCGCTGCCGCTTTCTTATTTTCTCGCGCGAACGCGAAGCCGATGGAGGTCGGTTTTCCTGCTGCTCGTCGTCGCGCCGATGCTGATCAGCGTGGTGATCCGAAACCTCGGTTGGCTGCCGATCCTGGGCGAGCATGGGCTCGTCAATTGGCTGTTGCTGAGCGCGGGAGCGGTGCGCGATCCCGTGCACCTCATCAACAACCTGCTCGGCGTCATGATCGGCCTGGTCCACGCTTTGCTGCCGTTCATGATCCTGACGCTGACCGCGGTCATCCAGCGCATCGCGCCGGAGCTCGAGGAAGCATCGGTCAGCCTCGGCGCGAGGCCGATTGCGACATTCTGGAGGATCGTCTTGCCGTTGGCCTTGCCGGGCATCGTCGCGGGTTGCCTCCTGGTGTTCAGCCTGTCGATCAGCGCCTATACCACCCCTGCCCTGATGGGCGGCGGCCGCGTCATCGTGATGGCGACCTACATTCAACAGCAGGTCTCCACGCTCCTCGACTATGCCAAGGGCGCGACGGTTTCGATGATCCTCCTGGTTTGGGTATCGGCGCTGTCGATCGTGGCACTGCGCTTCGGCAAGAGCGGGGCGGAAACATGACGCCGCGCTGGATTCTATCCGCGCTGGCCGGGTGCATTTTGTTGTTCCTGGTGGCGCCGGTTGTGTCGGTCGCGGTGTCGTCGTTCAGTGGCGGGCCGATCTTCGTATTTCCGCCGTCGAGCTTTACGCTGGCATGGTACGGACAGATTCCGCCGGAGTATTTCCACGCGCTGACGGTGAGCCTCGAGGTCGGCATCGGCGCCACGGCGACCGCCGTCGCGGTCGGGGTGCCGGCGGCGCTCGCGCTCGTCCGCGGATATCTGCCCTTCAGCCGGGCGCTGAATGCCCTTTGCCTGACGCCGCTGATGATCCCGACATTGGTGATCGGCGTCGCGGCGCTGCAGTTCGCGAACGTCGTGTACGACGCGTTTAAGCTCTCGCTCTTGGAGAGCATTTTCGGGCTGATCCTCGCGCACTCGGCCTTCACCATCCCCTTTGTCATCCGCGCCGTCATCGCGGGCCAGGCGCGTTTCGACCATGACATAGAAGCGGCCGCGTTGAGCCTCGGCGCCACGCCGGTCCGCACGTTCTTCACCATCACGATGCCGGCGCTCGCCCCGTCGATCGCCTCGGGAGCCATCCTGGCGTTCCTCGTCTCCTTCGATGATGTTCCGGTCGCGCTGTTCCTGGGCGGCGGGAGCGCGACGACCCTGCCGGTTCAGATCTTCAACGGCACTCAATTCGATCTTTCGCCCGCGATTCTCGCGCTATCCGCCATCGTCTCGGGCGGCGTTCTGGTCTTCATCGCGATCAGCGGCAAGATCTTCGGGCTCGATAAATTCGTGGACACATGAGAAACCGCGAGCCTCTTTGCGCTCGCTAGAAGGCGGCGAGCCCGATCAACAACCCGGTGCACGGCCGTTTCGTTGACACTCGGCGGCGCGCGAGGCGATAATTTTTTCGATTGCACCTCGCCCGGTCCGCGGTGTCGCGCCGGCGAGGATGCTGAAGGTAACGATGGCGCTCCACGAATACGACGTCGAATTCGAATCCATTAAGGTCCATTGCTGGGAAGGCGGCAGCGGATTCCCCATCCTGATGATGCATGGGTCCGGCCCGGGCGTGTCCACCGTCGGCAATTGGCGCCACGTGCTCGAGCCGCTCGCCGAGCGCTATCGAGTGCTCGCCTTCGATCTCATCGGCTTCGGCCTGTCCGGGCGCAAGCGGGAGAAGCCCTACTTCGATCTTGCGCTCTGGCAGCGTCAAGCTCAGCACATGCTCGCGCGGCTGCCCGACGGACCCGCCGGTATCATTGCGCACTCGCTCTCGGGAGCGCTGGCATTGCGCGTCGCGGCCGCGAATGCGCGCGTGACGAAATTGGTCACGACCGGGACGCTGGGCGCGGCTTTTCCGATCAATCCCTATCTTGCCGCCGCCTGGAAGACGCCGAGAACCGCCGCCGAGCTGCGCGAGACCTTCGAGCCCGCGGTCTACGACCGTTCGGCGATCACCGACGAGTTCGTGCAGAATCGCATGGCGATCCTGGCCAAAGACGACTACGGGGCGCATTTCTCGACGATGTTCGAGGGCGACAAGCAGCGCTACATCGATGCCTGCGTGGCGCCGCCGGAATCGCTCGCGCGCATTCGCGGCGACGTCTTGATGATGCACGGCAGGAACGACGTCATGGTGCCCTTCGAGACGTCGACGCTCGCCCTGGCGCCGGCCCTCCCGCGCGCCGACATCGTCGCGATCGGATGCTGCGGCCACGGTGTCGCTCAGGAGCACCCGGAGAAGTTTCTGCGATCGGTCGTGGGCCTGCTGGGCTGAGAAGACGGGACGCCGTACCAGGGCCGCCCGCCGGTGAGCGTGCCAGCCTGGTTCGCGCGGCACCGTCTCTGAAATGGGAGTTGGTGCGATGAGGACCTTCATACGCTGCGGCACGCTGTTCACGGGCTTGGAGGACAAGCCCGCGAAGGATCGAACCATCGTCTGCGAGAACGGCTTGATCACCGAGATCGTACCGACCGCGAGCGGGCCGAAACCGGCGCCGGACGATCGGATTCTCGATCACTCGAAATATTTCGTGATGCCGGGCCTGGTCGATTACCACACCCATCTCGCCTATGGAAACGCGAAGACCGAGGAAGATATCGACATCTACGCGCCGGTGGAGTTCCGCGCGCTCCGCGGGCTGTTCATGTCGCACCGGGTATTGCTCGCGGGCTATACGTCGATCTGCAATCCCGGCGACGCGTCCCGCGTCACCCTTTCCATCCGCAACGCGATCAACGCCGGCCTGTTCCAAGGGCCGCGCATCACGACGGCGGGGCCCTACGTCACCAGCCACCAGGGCCTTCCAGACTGGTATCCGAACTGGATCGGCCAGCCCGAGACCTCGATCGGCCACGTCGTCACCAGCCCGACGGGCGCGATCGAAGAGATCCGTTGCCAGGTGAAGGACGGCGTTGACGCGATCAAGATCGCGATGGACGGCGACCTCACCTTACAGCCCACGGGCGTCAACGCGAAAGCAGAGCTGATCGCCGCCTTCAATCAGGAAGAGACGACACAGATGATGGCCGAGGCGCATCGCCTCGGGAAGAAGGTGATCGCCCACGCGCGCGGACGCGAGGCCGTACTGTACTCGGCGCGCGCCGGCGCCGACATCATCTTCCACGCGTCCTTCATGGACGACGAATGCCTCGATGCCATTCTCAAGAACGGCTGCGCGATCTGCCCGACCTTCACACTCCTGGTCAATGTGTACGAGTTCAGCCAGCCGATCGACGGTGCGGGCAAAGGCTGGCACTACGCCGCCAAGGCGGAGGTCGAGACCGCCTTCAAGAACCTCCAGAAGGCGCACAAGGCCGGGGTCAAGATGCTGACCGGGACCGATTCCGGCTTTGCCATCACGCCCTACGGCGAATGGCATGCGAAGGAGCCCGGGCTCTTCGTGAAGTGCCTCGGCATGTCGCCGGCGCAGGCGCTTCGCTGCGCAACATCCGTGACCGCCAGCTATCTCGTCGACGGCGCCCGTCTCGGCGCGCTGGAGCCGGGCCGGCACGCCGATGCCCTCGCGTTCGACGGCGACCCGCTCGCCGATATCGGCCAGCTGCTCGACCGTTCGCGTATCAAGCAGATCATTCAGGGCGGTGCGCCGGTCACCGTGACGACGCACGACGTCGAGACTCGGCTCGTGAGCGATTTCTCCTACAACTGGTGGTCCGATCTCTATACCCAGGAGCGGGTACGGCAGCTCGCAAACCAGGTCCGCAGCATTGCCGCGGAATAGCGCGCCGGAGATGAGAGGGAGTTACCGATGAAGAAGATCGCGATCAATCCCGAGAGCCTTGCCCAGCCGGTCGGTCATTTCGATCGCGCCGTGCAGATGGGGCCGTGGCTCTTCATCTCGGGTACCTCGGCGCTCACCCACGTGAAGGGCCCCATTCGCGATCGAAAGCTCTCGAAGGGCATCGAGACCCAGACCCGAGAAACCATGACTAACATCAAACGGGTGTGCGAGGCTGCGGGCTACAGCCTCGACGATATCTACGAGCTGCGGTTCGTGCTGAAAACGCGCGACGATTTCCCGAAAGTCGACGCGGTTCTCCGCGAGTTCCTGCCCAAGCGCGGCTTCATCTGCCACGGCTATCAGGGCGAGCTGCTGCATCCGGACATGCTGATCGAGATCGAGGCCAACGCCCACAAAGAATAGTGTCCGCAGCGGCAAAGCAATCGAACCGCGCGACACCTGCCCGTGGAAGAGGTTCGGAATTGACGATCAAATGGTCCGGACCCTATGGTGCTTGAACACCGGAGCCGAGGACTTCGTCCATGACCATTGCTGTCGATCTGCGGAATTTCGTGCAACCCGACCGCGTCCATCGCGATCTCTACGAGGATCCCCAGATCTTCGAGATGGAGATGGAACGGCTGTTCAGGCGGGCCTGGACCTACGCCGGGCACGTGAGTCAAGTGCCGAAGATCGGCGATTTCCTATGCACGACGATCGGCACCCAGCCGCTCGTGATGACGCGTCACACAGACGGCAAAGTCTACGTGCTCCACAATCGCTGCGGCCATCGCGGTGTCAAGGTGATCAACACCGAGCAGGGCAACGCCAAGCTCCTGCGCTGCATGTTCCACGGCTGGACTTTCCGGGCGAACGGCGAGCTTGCCGGGTTGACGCAGCCGGAGGGCTATCCGCCCGATTTCAATCCCGATCCTGTCGCGTGCGGCATGCCCAAGGTCGCGCGGATGGAAATCTACCACGGCTTCGTCTTCGTCTCGCTGTCGGCGGACGGTCCGGACTTCAAGGACTATTTTGGCGGGGTTTTGTCGTCGCTTGACGATCTCATCGCGTACGCGCCCGAGGGCGAGGTCGAAATCACCGGCGGACTGCTTCGATACGGATACCCCGGCAATTGGAAATTCCAGGCCGATAATTCCTGCGACATGTACCACGTGGTCTACTCCCACGAGTCCTCGAGAAAGGGTAACACCCAATACATCCGCCGCCCCGGCGATACCGGGGGAATTCCGTTCTTCGACAAAAGCAACAAGGTCGTGACCTTCGACGCGTCGGGTTTGTGGGCCTTCGAGAACGGCCACGGTTGGGAAGGCGCGGTGGTGCAATCGCACGAGAACACGTCCAAGTGGTACCAGGAATACGAGGCGCGGCTCGAGAAGCAGCACGGCAAGGAGCGCACCCGGCAAATCCTGACGCGCAAGCGCCACAACACGATCTTCTATCCGAACCTGGTCATTCAGGATCTCAACATGCACGTGCGGCTGATCCGGCCGCACCGTGTCGATCTGACGGAGATCCTGATCTACCCGATCAAACTCAAGGGCGCCCCCGAGGAGATGTTCATCGAGAGCATCCGGATGCTCAACACGACGAACTCGGCGGCATCGATGACGCAGGCCGACGACGTCGAAGCCTTCATCCGCGGGCACGCGGGTTTACGCACCAAGGACGCCAATCCCTGGGTCCTCATCGCGCGCGGCGACGGCACCGAGACACCGGACCCCGCCTATGAGAGGGGGTACCGTACATTCGGCAGCAGCGAATTGCTGCTGCGCAAGCAGTATCAGTCCTGGCTGAACCTGATGACGCACGGGGCGTGACGCACGGTGGCCAAGGTGGATGCCAAGATCTCCAACGTCACCCCGCCCGATCTCGCGCCGCTGGACGAGCTGCTCCGGGTGCGCGAGCTGGAGCGGTTCGTCACGCGGGAGCTCGAGCTGCTGGACGGCCGCCAGTTCGAGGCCTGGTCAGACCTTTTTACCGACGATGGGGTCTACTGGGCACCCTCCCGCGTGGACCAGGAAGACTCCCAGACCGAGCTCTCTCTTATCTACGATGACCGCGAGCTCCGCGAGATGCGCTTTCTCCGGCTCCGCCATCCGCGGGTGCATGCCCAGATCCCGCACCATCGCACGACCCACCTCGTCGGCAACTTCGTGATCGACGAGATCGACGAGGAGAGCGGTCAGATCGGGTTTCATTGCCATTTCATCATGCACGACTATCGCCCCGACTGGGATCAGCGCACATTCAGCGGGCGGTACGATTATCGCGTCGTGCGCGATTCCTCGTCCTTCAAGATCAAATTCAAGAAGGCAACCGTCATCAATTGCGACGCAATGCACTTCCCGATCTCGATCCCATTTTAGGGAGAGCGCATTGCGGGAAAGCTGGATGGCTTTCCACGTAGATTCCTATGCTATTGTCGCCAGGAGATCCGGGACTCTTGATTTCACGCCTTGACCGCGAAGATTGAGCCGGCAAGGGCTCGTGAGCTCCCGCTGAGTCGGCTCAATCGCCGAGTTCGGTCGATTGTGAATGTGTCCGCTCAGGGCCCGGCCCACCGCAAAGCCCTAACCTCAGAGAATCTGATTGTGTAGCGTTGTTTCGCCACGCCACATGCCCTCGAGATTCTGCTGCAAGATGTCCAGGACGTTATACTCGTATTGACGAGTCTCGCCGGCGGTGTGCGGCGTGATGAACGCGTTCTGCGCGGTCCCGAGTGCGGAGCTCGCGGGGAGCGGCTCTTCAACAGTGACGTCGATCCCGGCTCCGGCGATGTCGTCCCTTTCCAGCGCGCGCACAAGCGCCGACTCATCGACACAGCGGCCGCGCGCGCAATTTACCAGGAACGCTGAGCGCTTCATCCGGCGCAAGGCATCATCGTCGATCAAGTTCTCGGTCTCCTTCGTCAAGGGACAGGTTAGCGCGACAAAATCCGCCTGCGGGAGCAACCCTTTCAGTTCGCTGATGGCATGCACCGAGTCGGCATTGCCTTTGCCCTTGGCGGCATCGCGCCTGATTCCGATGACATGCATATCGAAGGCCTTGCCCAATTTCGCCAGCCGGTCCCCGATGGCGCCGATCCCGACCACGATCAGCGTCTTGCCGCCGAGTTCGTCCTCTCGTCGCGCGAGGTCGCCGATCATCCCGCGCCAGACCTTCTTGGCCTGATTGTCGCGCGCTTCCGGCAACCGTCGGGCGAGCGCCAGGATCAGAGCCATGGCATGATCCGAGACGGCTCTCGCATTCACGCCCCGGGCGCTCGCCAACCGAACTCCGCGGGGCGACAGGAGCTCGCGAGAGAACTGGTCGGTGCCGGCGCCGATCGATTGTATGAACCGCAGCTTGCCCGCACGTTCTACGAGATCGTTCCGCCAGAGGCCGGAGATCACCAGCACATCGGCTTCAGCGATGCGCCGATCGAGGTCCTCGCGGTTCCAGACTTGGAAAGTTGCGATGCCCGTTTTGCGGCGATCGAACTGGGCTTGCATCTGATAAGCCACATGCGCGAAGCAGATGGTCAAAGCCTCTCTGGAGGGAAGTAGAGCCATGTTTTCAGCCTCCTAGGGGCAAGCACTGGTTTTTGTGGGCGCCCGCTCCATCAGGAGCGAAAACGCCGGAGGAATTGCTCGAGGCGCGGGTTCGAAACGTTGGCCAACACTTTCTCCGTGGGCCCCTGCTCGACCACCGCTCCTCGATCCATGAAGGTCACGGCGTTTGCAACCTCGCGTGCAAAGCCCATCTCGTGCGTGACCACGATCATGGTCATGCCCTCTTCCGTGAGCTGCCGAATGACCGCGAGCACTTCCCCGACAAGCTCCGGGTCGAGGGCCGAAGTGACCTCATCGAAGAGGACCACCTCGGGCGCCATGGCCAGCGCCCGCGCGATCGCGATGCGCTGCGCCTGACCGCCGGACAAATGCTTGGGATAGGCCTCCCGCTTGTCGGCAAGGCCGACCTTTTCCAGCAGCGCCTCTGCGATCTCCCGCGCCGCGGCGTTGGGCATTCGCTTGACCGTACGCGGCCCCTCCATAATGTTTTCGATCGCGGTCATGTGCGGAAACAGGTGAAATTGCTGGAACACCATGCCGACCCTGGTGCGGTACTGGGCTTGCTCGCGCGTCGACATGGGCAGGCGCCCGCCGTCGAATTGCATGGTCGTCTCGCCCACGCGCATGCGCCCGCGCGTCGGCTCCTCCAGAAGGTTGATGCATCGCAGTAGTGTCGACTTCCCGCAGCCGCTCGGCCCGATAATGAAGTGTGCCTCGCCGCGAGGCACCACCAAGGAAACGTCCCTTACCGCCTGAAAGGCCGCATAGCTCTTGCACAATCCTTCGATCGCCACCATCGCGCCATCGCGAGGTTCCGCGCCCTGTTCAGACGTCATCCCGACGCTCCAGGCGCTTCGCGAGTTTCTGCAGGGGATAGAGAATGATCAGATACATCACCCCGAGGCTCGTGTAGATCTCGAGCGGGCGAAACGTCTCGGAAACGAACACCTGCGCCATATACGTCAAGTCGGGAACCGCGACGATCGAAAGGAGCGACGTGTTTTTGAGTTGAAGCACCGACTGATTGACGAAAGGTGGGATCATGCGGCGGGTCGCTTGCGGCAGCACGACCCGCCGCATGACCTGCCAGGGCAGCATCCCGATCGCCTTGGCCGCCTGCCATTGACCCTTGTCGATCGACATGATGCCGCCGCGGAAGATCTCCGCCGAAAACGCCGCCATGTAGAAGGTAAGCCCCATGCCTGCCGCGAGCCATGCGGGAATGGTGATTCGGAGCGCGACGGGGAGTGCGTAGTAGAACCAGATGATCTGGATCAGCAGGGG
>Ga0209415_10001778_pt1 | contig 40745 bp, 39 predicted proteins | sample PeaSoiSIISIP2007_FD_187696 | JGI IMG/M metagenome (GOLD analysis project Ga0209415, IMG submission 187696) | Peat soil microbial communities from Weissenstadt, Germany - SII-SIP-2007 (SPAdes) (version 2) | ecosystem: Environmental > Terrestrial > Soil > Wetlands > Peat | place: Germany...
TTCGAGGAGGCGGCGATGTACACCTCGCGCGAGTCGCAGATGATCCAGGCCTACCTTCAGCAGTACGGAAAAATGCCTGGCGGTGGCGGCGGCGAACTCGACGACCTGTTTTGAGGAGAACGCATGGCGGACTACAAATTCATCACGGCGGCGGTGGCGCAAGGGCTGGCGACGCTCACCATCAACCGGGCGCCGCTCAATGTCCTCGACATCGCCACGATGGAGGAGATGGACGCAGCCCTCGACGTCCTGGCCGCCGATCCCACGGTGCGCCTGCTCAAAATCGCCGCGGCCGGCGAAAAGGCCTTCTCGGCTGGCGTCGAGGTGGCCGACCATACGCCCGATAAGGTCGACCACATGATCCGAATCTTCCATTCGGTGATCCGCAAGATCGAAGCCTTTCCGGTACCGACCTTGGCCGCGGTGCACGGCGCGGCGTTGGGCGGGGGGCTCGAAGTGGCACTGGCGTGCGACCTGATCGTCGCCGCGGCTGGGGCGAAACTGGGCCAGCCGGAGATCAAGTTGGCCGTGTTTGCGCCGGTGGCGGCAGTGCTGCTGCCGCGCCTGCTGCCGCCGGCATGGGCCAACGAACTGCTCTATGGTGGCGGCGTCATCACGGCCGAGGTGGCGCTGCAGTACGGGCTCGTCAACCGGGTGTTTGCGCGGGAGTCCTTTGCCCAGGAGTCGCAGGCCTTCGCCAAGCCGTTTTTCGAGCTTTCGCGCTCGGCGCTGGGCTTTACCAAGAAAGCCATACGCGCGGGGGCCGGGACAGCCTTCGCCGACCGCCTGGCGATTGTCGAAAAGATCTACTTGCAGGAGCTCATGGAAACCGCCGATGCCAAGGAGGGCCTGGCGGCGTTCCTGTCCAAGCGCGCACCGGCTTGGCAACATCGTTAAACAGGGGAACCACCATGCTTTCGACGCATATCGACACGTGGCAGATGACCGAGCCTGGCAAGCTGCTTCGGACCAAGATAGCGATGCCGGCACTGCGACCGGGCGAGGTGGTGGTCAAGATCGCCGGTTGCGGCGTGTGCCACACCGATCTGTCCTACTTCTACATGGGGGTGCCTACGGTGCAAAAGCCGCCCCTGTCGCTCGGTCATGAGATCTCCGGCGTCATCGTCGGCGGCCGCGAGGACCTGATCGGCAAGGAGGTGGTGGTGCCGGCAGTGATTCCCTGCGGGGACTGCGAGTTGTGCCGCACGGGGCGCGGCAACCGCTGTCTGGCCCAGAAGATGCCCGGCAACTCGATGGGCATCTACGGCGGTTTTTCCAGTCACATCGTCGCCGACGCACGCTTTCTTTGCCTGGTTGGAAATCGTGGGGCGACGCCCCTGGAACATCTTTCGGTTGTCGCCGATGCGGTGACGACGCCCTATCAGGCGGCAAAGCGCGCCGACCTCAAGGCCGGCGACCGGGTGATCGTCATCGGCGCCGCCGGCGGCGTGGGCTCCTTCATGACCCAGACGGCCAAGGGCATGGGCGCCGCGGCGGTGATCGGCATCGACATCAACGAGGAAAAGCTGCGGACGATGACGGGCTTTGGTGCCGACTTCGTCATCAATCCCAAAGGCAAGAGCGCCAAGGACGTCAAGGAACTGATCAAGGGCTTTTGCAAGGACCGCGGCATTCCCGCCAATACCAACTGGAAGATCTTCGAGGTGACCGGTTCGAAGCCGGGTCAGGAACTCGCCCTTGCCCTGCTGTCGTTCGTCGGCAAGTTGATCGTCGTTGGCTACGGCACCGAGGAGACGAGCTACATGCTGTCCAAGCTGATGGCGTTCGATGCCGAGATCATCGGCACCTGGGGCTGCCCACCCGAGCGCTATGCCGAGGTTCTGGCGATGTGCCTCGATGGGCGCATCCAGCTCGGGCCGTTCGTCGAAACGCGGCCCATGAGCCGTATTGCCGAGACCTTCGAACAGGCCCACGATGGCGCGTTGAACAAGCGGGTAATCCTGACCCCCGATTTTTGAAACACCACGACATCATAGGAGCACGTTACATGGCACTGGAATGGCTGCGCCGCGACAATGAACTCAAGGATCACGCGATCTTGGGCGAAGAGCACTTCGGCAAGAACGCGCCGTCGGTCATGTACGAACGGCGGCTCATCACCGATCCCCAGGGCAATCCGGTGCCCGGCCTTTACGCCGCCTGGATCTGGCTCAACAATCCGGCCCAATACAACTCCTACACCACCGCGATGGCAAAGGCCGTGATTGCCGGCTTCCAGCGCGCGTCCTCGGACCGCGCGGTGGTTGCCACCGTGTTTACGGCGGTCGGCGACAAGGCCTTCTGCACCGGCGGCAACACTGCCGAATACTCGGCCTACTACTCGCGCCGGCCCAACGAATACGGCGAGTACATGGACATCTTCAACGCCATGGTCGATGGCATCCTCAACTGCAAGAAACCGGTGATCTGCCGGGTCAACGGCATGCGCGTGGCCGGCGGCCAGGAGATCGGTATGGCGACCGACTTGACGGTCAGCTCCGACCTGGCCATCTACGGCCAGGCGGGCCCGAAACACGGCTCGGCGCCCGATGGCGGGTCGACCGACTTTCTGCCCTGGTTCCTGTCCATAGAAGACGCAATGTACAACTGCGTTTCGTGCGAGACCTGGAGCGCCTACAAGATGAAGGCCAAGGGCCTGGTCACCAAGGTTGTGCCCGTGCTCAGAAAGGACGGCCGCTGGGTTCGCAATCCTTTGGTCAAAACCGGCAGTTACGTCGAAGATGGCGAGATCGTTTACGGCGAGCCGGAATCGGCCGAGGCGCTCAAGCAGGGCAAGGCCCTGATGGCCGAGTGCACGACCGACTTCGCGTTGCTCGATGGCGCGGTCAATGAGCTGGTCTGGAAGTTCACCAACTTGTTCCCGCACTGCCTGATCAAATCGATCGACGGCATTCGCGCCAAGAAGAAGTTCTTCTGGGACCAGATGAAGCTGGCCAATCGCCATTGGCTGGCGGCCAACATGAACCACGAAGCCTGGCTCGGCTTCAATGCCTTCGATGCCAAGAAGGTCACGGGCAAGGACGTCATCGACTTCGTCCGCTACCGTCAGCTGGTCGCCGAGGGCGCGGTGTTCGACGAGCGTTTTGCCGAGCAGGTCCTGGCCAAGCCCAAGTCATGATCCCCGCCAGGCAGGGCGGCCCCGGGCCAGCGAGTCGGTGACGCAAGCATGGGGCAGATCTATTCCTACGATGGCCTGTTCCCGGTCATCGACCCCACCGCCTTCGTGCATCCGAGTGCCGTGATCATCGGCGATGTCATCATCGGGCCCGGCGTCTACGTCGCGCCCTGCGCCTCGCTGCGCGGCGATCTTGGCCGCATCGTCATCGGTGCCGGCGCCAACATCCAGGATTGCGTCGTGGTGCACGGCTTTCCACACACCGATACGACGATCGAGGAAGATGGCCATATCGGGCACGGCGCCATTGTTCATGCCTGTACCCTGCGCCGCAATGTGCTCGTCGGCATGAATGCCGTGGTGATGGATTTGGCGGTCGTCGGCGAGTCGGCGATCATCGCCGCTTCGGCCTTCGTCCCGGCCCAGAGCGAAATTGCGCCCAGGAGTCTGGCGGTTGGCGTGCCGGCAAAGGTGTTGCGTGCCCTGTCCGAGGAGGAATTGCGCTGGAAGCGCGAGGCAACCGCCACCTACCAGCGGCTTTGCGTCGATTCGCGACGCCTCATGGTGCCCTGCGTGCCGCTCAATGCCCCCGAGGCCGACCGGCGCCGTTGCAGCCAGCCCGAGGTGCTGCCGCTGTCGGACTTCAAGCGCCAGACAGGAGCCGGCTAGTCAAAGGGCGCCGATCGCCTCAGACACCGAGGTAGCCTGCCAAGGCCCCGCTGCGAGCCACATCGGCCGAGGCGCCGTGCAGCACGATCTGCCCTTTTTGGAGCACCACGACGTGGTCGGTTCGCGCCAGCACCTTGCGGTAATCGCGGTCGACGATCAGCGTGGCGATTCCGCTCGCGCGGATGTCGCCGATCACTTTCCAGATTTCGGCCACGATCATCGGCGCCAGGCCCTCGGTGGCCTCGTCGAGGATCAGCAATTCCGGGTGCGTCATCAGCGCCCGGCCGATCGACACCATTTGCTGCTCGCCACCGGAGATGTGCCCGCCCAGGCTGCCGAGGCGCTCGGCCAGGCGCGGAAAGGTGTGCAGCACTCGCTCGTACGACCAATCCCTGCGACCGTCGCGGCCGGGCCGCGCGGCCATCACCAGATTCTCGCGCACGGTCAGGTTGGGGAAGACACCGCGCCCCTCGGGCACGTAGGCCAGTCCCAAGCGCGCCACCTCGTGCGGCTGGGCACGCGAGCAGTCCTGGCCGAACAGGCCAATGCGGCCGTCGCGCTGGCGGACATGTCCGAGCAAGGTGCGCAGCAGCGTGCTCTTGCCCATGCCGTTGCGACCGAGCAGCCCCAGCGTTTCGCCGCGAGCCATCTGCAGATCGACGCCGTGCAGCACGTGGCTGGAGCCGTACCAGGCGTGGACCCCCCGGGCATCGACGATCAATTCCTTGGTCGCCACGGGATGCTCATCCAAGGTAGGCCGACTGGACGTCGGGGTTCGCACGCACCGCCTCGGGTGCGTCCGAGGCGATCACGGCGCCGTTGACCATGACCGTGATGCGATTGGCGATGCGGAACACCGCGTCCATGTCGTGCTCGACCAGCAAAATCGCGTGATCGGTCTTGAGCTCGCCCAGCAGGAGCAGCATGCGCTCGACCTCTTCGGCGCCCATGCCGGCCAGCGGCTCATCGAGCAGCAGCACCTGGGGCTGGGTGGCCAGGCACATCGCAATCTCGAGCTGGCGCTTGTGTCCGTGGGAGAGCAGGCCCGCATATCGATCCAGAAGGCCATCCAGACCCGCCCGTTTGGCGGCGGCGCGGGCGGCCGCGCTGCTGGCTTCGCAGCGTTGCGCATCGCTCCACCAGGCCCAGGGTTTCTGCGTGCGCGCCTGTGCCGCCAAGCGGCAATTTTCGAACACGGTGAAGCTCGGATAGATGGTGTTGCGCTGGTAGCTTCGCCCCACGCCGGCACTGGCCCGCCGGGGCTGCGACCAGGCCGTCACGTCTTGACCCAGCAGCTCGACTCGTCCGCTCGACGGGCGCAGCTCGCCGGCAAGCATGTTGATCAGCGTGGACTTGCCGGCGCCGTTGGTGCCAATCACGGCATGCACGCTGCCACGCTCGAGCTCGAGCGACACGCGGTCCACCGCGACCAGGCCGCCCCAGCGGCGCGTGACGTCGCGACAGCGCAAGAAGACCTCAGAACGGCTCATCGTGCAGCTGCTCCGCGTTGCGTGCGGAGCGCCCCAGCAGGCGCTCGCGCAGCTGGCCCGGGACCCCCACCAGCCCGCGCGGCAGCAGGGCGACACTGGCGATGATCGCCAGCCCGAAGCCCAGATGCCAGTGCTTGGTGAAGGCGCCGAAGATCGTCTCGGACTGGAAGAACTCCTGCAGCAGGGCAAAGGCGAACGCGCCGATAAGCGCGCCGTGCAGCTGGCCCAGGCCGCCGAGCAGGATCATGATCAGCACCGCCGCCGATAGGTGCCAGCCCAGCAGCTCGGGATTTACGAAGCCGTCCTTCACGGCGAACAAGAAGCCGGCCAAGCCGGCAATCGCCCCGGAAATCACGAAAGCCGCCAGCTTGTAGGGATAGGTGGAGAAACCAGTGGCGCGCATGCGCTGCTCGTTGACCCGGATGCCCGCGAGCGCACGCCCGAAGCGCGAACGCAGCAGCAGCGCGAGAAAGACGAACACCGCAGCCTGGCAGGCGAGCGTGAAACCGTGAAAGGCCACCGGTTTGGCCAAATCCAGCCAGGCGCCAAGCACTGGCTTGGCGGCCAGGTAGATGCCGTCGCTGCCCCCGCCCAAGGGTGTGTCGTGCGCGAGGTAGTAGGCCATCTGCGCGAAGGCAAGCGTGACCATGATGAAATACGCGCCCCGTGTGCGCAGCGCCAGTGCGCCGATGAGGAGCGCGGCGCCGGCCGCACAGAGCACGCACGCCGGCAAGATCCACAGCAGCGACGGGGAGCCGTACCGCGGCGCCAGCAGCACGGTGGCATAGGCGCCGATGCCGAAGAACGCCGCCTGGCCGAAGCACACCAGGCCCGTGCTGCCGACCAGCAGCTCGAGACTGAGGGCAAGGATGGCGTAGATCATGATCTTGGTGACCAGGTCGATGCCGAAGGGGCCCGCGACTGCCGGAACCAGTGCGAGCGCGAGAAAGGCCAATGCGACCAGGAGCGCTACCGATCGATCCATCGCGCTGCTCCGGCAACTAGCCCACCTTGCACAAACCCTCCGGCTTCCACAGCAGGATCAGTGCCATCAGAACATAGACGAGCACGCCCGCGGCCTGTGGCAGCAGCACCTTGCCGAACGTGTCGACCGCGCCGACCAGCAGCGCCGCCAGGAGCGCGCCGCGGACCGAGCCGATCCCGCCGATCACGACCACCACGAAGCACAGGATCAACACGGTGTTGCCCATACCCGGATAGACGGACGAGACGGGCGCGGCAATCATGCCGGCAAGGACCGCGAGCGCGACGCCGGCGGCGAACACCACGCGGTAGAGGAATTTGACGTCGATGCCCAGCGACTGGACCATTTCCCGATTGGTGCTTCCGGCGCGGATCATCATGCCCAGCCGCGTGCGCGTAAGCACGAGGTACATCGCGCCCGCCACCGCAAGGCACACACCAGAGATGAAAAGCCGGTAGACCGGGTAGGTCATCAGCCCGCCCAGCGGCAGCGTGCCCGAAAGCAGTTCCGGTGCCGAGACGCCGTGCACTTCATCGCCCACCAGCAGGCTGCGCAGCTCCTCGAAGACGAGGATTAGTCCATAGGTCATCAGCACCTGCTGCAGGTGTTCGCGGTCGTAGAGAAAGCTGAAAAAAGCCCACTCGAGCACGTAGCCCAGCAGCACCGACAGCGCGACGCCCGCCAGTAGCGTCGCGAAGAAGCCCCCGCCGAAAGTGGCGCCGATGATCGGCGCCAGCGCATAGGCCATATAGGCGCCGATCATGTAGAAGCTGCCGTGCGCCAGGTTGATCACCCCCATGATGCCGAATATCAGCGTCAGCCCCGAGGCCACGAGGAACAAGAGCAAGCCGTACTGCAATGCATTCAGGCACTGGACCAGGAAGGTGGCGAAATCCATCGGCGAAGCGTGGTTCGGCCGGCCGTGCGTGGCGGCGCAGGTTCGCGCAGACCGGGAAGGGGGCCGGCGCCGTGCGCTCGGGCCCTACAGCGAGCAGCCGCGGCCCGGATCGGCCAGCGCCTTGCTGGCCACGCCGACCAGCTTGTTTTCCTTGCCCACAACCTGGCGCAGGTAGAAGTCCTGGACCGGGTTGTGCGACCGGGAGAGCGTGAATGCGCCGCGCGGGCTGTCGATCCTCGCCTTCTCGATGGCGGCCGAGAACTCGGCCTTTTTTGTCAGGTCGCCTTTGACCGCGACAAGGCCGACGGCGAGCATTTGCGCCGCATCGTAGCCTTGCACTGCGTAGACGTCGGGCGGCATCTTGTAGGCCTTGGCGTAGGCCTGACGGAAAGCGTTGTCGCGCGCGGTGCCCAGGCCATCAGCATAGTGCAGCGTTGTCAGCAGCCCCTCGGCGTCGCTACCCTGGGCCTCGAGCGTGCCGTCGGTCAAAAAGCCCGCGCCGTAGAGGGGAATACTCTTCTTCAGGCCCGCGGCCGAGTAGTCCTTGACGAACTTGACCGCGCCGCCGCCGGCGAAGAACGTGTAGACCGCGTCGGGCTTGGCCGCGGCGATCTCGGTCAACAGGGCCTGGAACTCGACGTTGGGAAACGGCAGGTTCAGTTCCTTGACAACCTTGCCTCCGGCCTTCTCGAAGGCCTCCTTGAATCCCTGCACCGATTCGTCGCCGGCGGCGTATTTCCAGGTGATCGTCACCACGCTCTTGTGGCCTTTTGCCGCCACCACTTCGCCCATCGCGTAGCCCGGCTGCCAGTTGGAGAAGGAACTGCGAAAGATGTTGGGTGCGCACATCGAGCCGGTCACCGCGCCAGCGCCGGCGTTGGGCACGATCATCGGTGTGCCGGTCTCCTTCGCGACCTTGGCCATGGCCATGGCCACGCCCGAGTGCACGGTGCCGATCAACACGTCGACGTTATCGCGCTTGAGCAGCTTGTTGACGTTGTCGATCGCCTTGGCCGGGTCCGACTCGTCGTCGACCTGGGCGAATTCGATCTCGCGGCCGGCGAGCTTGCCGCCCTGCTCGTCCACGTACAGCTTGAAACCGTTCTCGATGGCCGCGCCGAGTGCGGCGTAGGTGCCGGAGGACGGCAGCATAAGGCCGACTTTGAGCTTGGGCGCGGTCTGCGCGCCAGCCGGCGCCGCCAGGAGCGTGACCGCCGCCGCAGCCAGAGCGATGCGGATGATGTTCAAGGGGGTCTCCTCAAGTATGTTGTTGTAAGAAGCTCGACGTCGCGTCGATTAGCCGCTCGGGCTGGTCCCGGTGGGGCGAGTGGCCGCAATCGGGAAGTTCGAGCAATTGCGTCTGCGCAACCCGGCGCGCAATGCCGTGGATCTGCTCCAGTGTGCCATATTCGTCGTCGAGTCCCTGCACCGCAAGCAGTGGACAGCGTATGGATTCGAGCTCGTCCTCGATCGACCACTCGCGAAACGGCGGATGCAGCCAAATGCGATTCCATCCCCAGAACGCGGAGTCGGGATCATCGTGGTACTTGGCCAGACGCTCGCGCAGGTCGGTTTGCAGGTATGCCACGCGCGCCTTCTCGATGCTGGCGACCGACAGATCCTCGACGACGATGTGCGGCGCGACGGTAATGGCGCCGGCGAGCCGCTTGGGAAAGCGCGCCGCGTACAAGAGGGTGATCGAGCCCCCGTCGCTGTGGCCGAACAGCCACGGAGGGTTCGCCGCGGTGTCGATATGCAATGCTTCGAGCAGGGCGGGCAGCACCTCGTTTGCCTGGCGGTGCATGAAGTCCAAGCCCCAGGCCTCCTGTGCATCGCGCGGCGTCGAGCGGCCGTACCCCGGGCGCGAGTACACCAGGCCGCGGGTATCGCAACGCGCGCACAGCCGCTGCGGAAAATCCCGCCACATGGCGAGCGAACCCAGACCTTCGTGCAGCAAGACGATCAGGGGCCGCTGCGTCCGTTGCGGCCGGATCCACTGATGCTCGATGCGCACACGACGCCCGCCCCAGTCGATGTCAACGAACTGGACGGCGTCGATCATTTGCCCGTTGCCTCGCGCTCGCGCAGCTTAAATCGCTGGATCTTGCCGGTGGCCGTCTTGGGCAGTTCGTCGACAAACTCGATGACACGCGGATACTTGTAGGGTGCGAGGCGTTCCTTGACGAAGGCCTTGAGGTCCGCCTCGCCGGCGTGTTGTCCGCTCTTGAGCACGACGTAGGCCTTGGTTCTGGTCAGCCCCTGCTCATCCGCGATACCGATCACCGCCGCTTCGAGCACCGCCGGGTGCTGCACCAGCGTGGCCTCGACTTCAAACGGCGAGACATAGATGCCGCTCACCTTGATCATGTCGTCGCTGCGCCCCGAGTAGGTGAAGGTTCCGTCGGCATTGCGCACGTACTTGTCGCCGCTCCTGGTCCACGGTCCGAGGAAGGTCGCGCGCGACCGCTCCAGATCGCCCCAGTACATCAGCGCTGCGCTCGGCCCCTTGATGAAGAGGTCGCCGGTCTGGCCGTCGGCCACCAGCCCGCCATCTTCCCCGCGCAGCTCTACCCCATAGCCTGGCACCGGCGTGCCCGTGGTGCCGTAACGCACCTGCCCCGGGCGGTTGGACAGGAAGATGTGCAGCATCTCGGTCGACCCGATTCCGTCGATGATCTCGCAGCCGAAGCGGGCGGTGAACCGCTCGCCCAAATCGGCCGGCAAGGCTTCGCCCGCCGAGGAGCACAGGCGCAGCGACACCTCGCCCTTGGCCGGAAGAGCGGGCGAGGAGAGCATGCCGGCGTATCCGGTGGGTGCGCCGAAGAACACCGTGGGCCGCATACCACCCACTTCGCCGCGCCAGCGCCTAAACGTCGCCTCGGGCGTCGGCCGCTCGGCCATCAGGATCGTCGTGGCGCCCACGCTCAGCGGGAAGCTCAGCGCATTGCCCAGGCCGTAGGCGAAGAACAGCTTGGCTGCCGAGAAGCAGACGTCGCCCTCGGTTACCCCTAGCACGGCGGTGCCGTACAGCTCGGCGGTCCAGTACGGGCTGCCGTGGCTGTGGAGCGTGCCCTTGGGGCGGCCAGTGGAGCCGGAAGAGTACAGCCAGAAACCGGGGTCGCTGGGCGCGGTCCGGGCGGGCGCGGCGAGCGGCGCATGCTCCCGGAGCAAGGCCTCCAGCGCCACGGCGCCCGGCGCCAGCACGGCACCCGGGCGCGAGACGATCAAGGTCTTGACCTCGTGTCCGTCCTGCGCGGCAGCCTTGCTCATTGCCGCCTGCAACGTCGGCAGCAGCGCGGCCGAGACAAACACGGCCTGCGAGCGGTTGTGCTGCAGCATGTAGGCATAGTCGTCGGCAGTGAGCAGCGTGTTGACCGCCACCGGCACGATCCCGGCGTACATCGCCCCGAGAAAGCTCACCGGCCAATCATTGCAGTCGTGCATCAGCAGCAGCACGCGCTCCTCGCGGCGCACGCCGCAGGCGAGCAGCGCCGCGGCCGCGCAGCGGATGCCCTCGGCCATCTCGCCGTAGCGCAAACTGCCCTGGTCGTCGACGTAGGCCACCTTGGAAGGTCGACCGGCGTTGCGCTCGATGAGGTGCTGCGCGAAGTTAAAGTGCGCGCCGAGCGCTGGAATCTGAGGCTGGTTTGTCACGGTTCGTTCCCGGGTGCGGAGGGTTTCAAGCTGCGAACAAGGGCAAGTTTGCCAGCAGCGCGCGCCAAGCGCGCAACTGGTTGCCAGCGGCGCGGCCATGCCACGCCGGGCCCGCACGCGCAGGCCGGCTGCCGAAAACGGGGCCCGGGCGCCAGGCTCGCCGGTCCGGGCGCGGCTCGCCCAGGGTCATCGCGAAATTCGCACGCCAGCTGGCTCATGGGGCAATCCCTGGGGCTCCAACCCCGCTGCCGGCACCTGGCCGATCCGCCCGCCATCACGCGGCGACGCTCTCTTGGCAGGCGCTCATCCGCGCGCATTGCAGCGGGGCCCGCTGCGCCGTTCGGGAGCTTGCGCCAAGGGTGGGGCCCCTGCATCCGGCGTACGGCCGGCAAACTGCGCGGTCATCTGCAATTCCTTTTCGCGCAATTCGAGGGGCGCCACGCAGGCCTCCGCAGCAACTTTGACGGTCTTGCGATTCTGCTCAGCATGAATTATTGTGCAGATGGAAACGATAGGAGCCCGGAAGACTAATGTCAAGCACTATAGTGCATTCAACCGGCGCAATGCCAACGGACCGTGCTTCCGGGAGCGAATCGGCCGCGGTCGGCCCTGGCGCCAGGAGCGACGCTCGCAGCGGGGCCGATGCCGAGCACAAGAATCCCTTTCTCGTGGCGCTGGGCGAGCGCGTGCGGGCCTTGCGCTCGCGTCGCGGTCTCACCCGCAAGGCCGTAGCGCTCGCAGCCGACGTGTCCGAGCGGCACTTGGCCAACCTTGAGCACGGTACCGGCAACGCCTCCATTCTCGTGCTGCTGCAGGTGACCGGAGCGTTGCAGTGCACGCTGGCCGAGCTGATCGGCGACGTGACGACCTCGTCCCCCGAATGGCTGCTGATCCGGGAATTGCTCGAGCACTGCGAGGAGTCGACGCTGCGCAAAGTGCGCATTGCCGTCGGCGAGATACTCGGTACCGGCGCTGGCAAGGTCGCCCGCAATCCGCGGGTGGCGCTCATCGGGCTCCGGGGCGCCGGCAAGTCGACCCTGGGCCAGATGCTGGCCGACGAGCTGGGCTTTCCTTTCGTCGAGCTGAGCCGCGAGACGGAAAAATTTGCCGGCTGCAGCGTCTCGGAGATCCAGGCGCTGTACGGCATGAACGCCTACCGGCGCTACGAGCGGCGCGCGCTCGAGGAGGCGATCCGCATCTATCCCGAAGCGGTGATCGCCACCCCGGGCGGCCTGGTTTCCGACGCCGCCACGTTTAACGTGCTGCTCACGCATTGCACCACCGTCTGGCTGCAGGCGGACGCGGAGGACCACATGAAGCGGGTCACGGCGCAGGGCGACCTGCGACCCATGGCGGCCAGCAAGGAGGCGATGGCCGATCTGCAGCGAATTCTCGCGGGACGGGCCGCCTTTTACTCCAAGGCCGATTTGCAGCTCGACACCAGCGCGCAGCCGCTGGAGCTGACCTTCCACGCCCTGCGCGATCTGGTCCGTCAGGCGATTGCGCTCCCCGCGTAGCGTCTGCGACGGTACATGCAGCAAATTGCTTGACGATGGAGCAAAACGTGCACTATTATGCACATCCAGCCGGTCAAATCAGTGCGAATTAATTCTCAGTCGCTTGTGCTCGTCAGGCGAGCGCGCGTAACTTGACCGTCCCACTTGGAGGAATCCCGACCGTGAACGCCCCACGCGTGGACTACCAGACCCAGCCCTCGCTGTACAAGCACTGGAAGCTGCGCTTCGGGGGTCCCGTCGCGACGCTCGTGGCCGACTTTGACGAGAACGCGGGGCTGCGTCCGGGCTACAAGCTCAAACTCAACAGCTACGACCTGGGCGTCGATATCGAACTCAACGACGCGATCAATCGCATCCGCTTCGAGCATCCCGAGGTGCGGTCGGTCGTGGTGACCAGCGCCAAGGACCGGGTGTTTTGCTCGGGCGCCAATATCTTCATGCTCGGCGTCTCGAGCCATGCCTGGAAGGTGAACTTTTGCAAGTTCACCAACGAGACGCGCAACGGGCTGGAGGACTCTTCGCGCTACAGCGGACTGAAATTTCTGGCTGCGGTCAACGGTGCCTGCGCGGGCGGCGGCTACGAGCTGGCCCTGGCGTGCGACGAGATCGTCCTGGTCGACGACCGTTCCAGCTCGGTGAGCCTGCCCGAAGTGCCGCTGCTCGGCGTGCTGCCCGGCACCGGTGGCCTGACCCGCATGACCGACAAGCGCCACGTGCGCCACGACTTGGCCGACATCTTCTGCACCACGTCAGAAGGTGTACGCGGTCAAAGGGCGAAGGACTGGCGTTTGGTGGATGAAATCGCCAAGCCGGCGGTCTTCGCCCAGACGGTGCAACAGCGCGCGCTCGAGCTCGCGGCCCAGAGTGATCGCCCGAACAACGCCAAGGGCGTCGAGTTGACGCCGTTGCAGCGCAGCGTCGAGGCCGATGCGCTGCGGTACTCGAACGTAAGCGTGGCAATCGACCGGCAAAAGCGCACCGCCGTGTTCACGGTTCGGGGCCCCGAGGGTCGGCAGCCCGGCGATCTTGCGGGCATCGAGGCCCTCGGAGCGGGCTGGTACCCCCTGCAATTGGCACGCGAACTCGAGGACGCGATCCTATCGATGCGCACCAACGAACTCGAGATCGGTACCTGGCTCATCAAGACGCAAGGGGATGCGGCCGCGGTACTGGCGATGGACGAGGCGCTGCTGGCACACAAGAATCACTGGCTGGTGCGGGAAACCATCGGGCTACTGCGCCGGACCCTTAGCCGCCTGGACGTCACCGCGCGCAGCCTGTTTGCGTTCATCGAGCCGGGCTCGTGTTTTGCCGGCACGCTACTGGAGCTCGCGCTGGCCTGCGACCGAAGCTACCAGCTGGCCCTGCCCGCCGACCCCGTGGGTGCGCCCAGGATCACCGTGACGCAGGCCAACTTCGATCTGTACCCGATGATTACCGGACAGAGCCGCCTCGAGCGCCGATTTTGCGACGAGCCGGCGGCGCTGGGGGCGGTGCGCGCCACGACCGGCCAGGCGCTCGACGCGCAGGCTGCCTTCGCGCTGGGTTTGGTCACGTCGATCCCCGACGACATCGACTGGGCGGACGAGGTGCGGATCGCCATCGAGGAGCGCGTCGCGATGTCGCCCGACGCCTTGACGGGCATGGAAGCGAATCTGCGGTTCAACGGCCAGGAAAACATGTTCACGCGAATCTTCGGACGCCTGACTGCATGGCAGAACTGGATATTCCAGCGACCCAACGCGGTCGGTGACAAAGGCGCGCTCAAGGTCTACGGCAAAGGCGACAAGGCGACGTTTGACTGGAACCGCGTGTGACGCGATTCATCGTTGCGCGCTCGGGGAGCGGGTGTCGCGCCGCCTGCTATCGCACCATTGCGACGCGCGGCTCGAAATGGAGACCATAATGTCTGGCATCGACTACAGCGGGAAGATTCCCAACAACGTCAACCTCGGCGAGGACCGCGCCCTGCAGCGCGCGCTCGAGCAGTGGCAGCCTGGCTTCCTGGATTGGTGGAAGGACATGGGTCCCGACGGTTCGCAGGGCTTGGACGTCTACCTGCGCACCGCCGTCAGCGTCGATCCGCAGGGATGGGCGCAGTTCGGCTACGTCAAGATGCCCGACTATCGCTGGGGTATCTTTCTGAGCCCGGCCGAGGCCAAGCGCTCGATCCACTTTGGCGATCACAAGGGCGAGAACGCCTGGCAGGACGTCCCGGGCGAACACCGCGCCAACCTGCGCCGCATCATCGTCACGCAGGGCGACACCGAGCCGGCCTCGGTCGAGCAGCAGCGGCACCTGGGCCTGACCGCGCCAAGCCTGTACGACCTGCGCAATCTGTTCCAGGTCAACGTGGAGGAAGGCCGCCACTTGTGGGCGATGGTCTATCTGCTGCACAAGTACTTCGGCCGCGACGGTCGCGAGGAGGGCGAGGCCCTGCTCGAACGCCGCAGCGGCCAGCAGGACAACCCGCGCATCCTGCGCGCCTTCAACGAGCCGACGCCCGACTGGCTGTCCTTCTTCATGTTCACGTACTTCACCGACCGCGACGGCAAGTTCCAGCTGTGCGCGCTGGCCGAAAGCTCCTTCGACCCGCTGGCGCGAACGACCAAATTCATGCTCACCGAGGAAGCGCACCACATGTTTGTGGGCGAGTCCGGCGTTGCGCGCGTAATCAAGCGCACCTGCGAGCTGATGAACGAGCTCAAGACCGACGACCCGGTCAGGCTGCGCGCCGCCGGCGTGATCGACCTGCCGACCATCCAGCGATACCTCAATTTCCATTTCAGCGTGACCATCGACCTTTTTGGCGCCGACGAGTCGAGCAATGCCGCCACGTTCTACTCGAGCGGTCTCAAGGGGCGTTTCGAGGAGGGCAAGCGCAACGATGACCACGTCCTCAAGGGGCAGACCTACCAGGTGCTCGCGCTGCACGACGGGCATCTGGTCGAGAAGGAAGTGCCGATGCTCAACGCCTTAAACGAGGTGCTGCGCGACGACTTCATCAAGGACAGCGTCGCCGGGGTCGACCGCTGGAACAAGGTGATCGAGAAGGCGGGCATCCCGTTTCGCCTGAAAGTCCCGCACAAGGCCTTCCACCGCAACATCGGCGCGTTGGCGGGCGTACGAGTCTCGCCGAGCGGGCGCCTGGTGAGCGAGGACGAGTGGCGGGCAAATGTCGATCAGTGGCTCCCATCGGCCGCTGACCGCGCCCTGGTCGTGAGCCTGATGGGCCGGGTCGTGGAGCCCGGCAAGTTCGCCAACTGGATCGCTCCCCCGGTCATGGGTATCAATCGCCAGCCGGTGGAGTTCGAGTACGTCCGGTTCAATTAGGGCCACAAAGCCCGGCGGGCGACCTTAGCGCCGGCAGACCCAAGGAGGAACCAGCGTGGCCGCAACTGCTTCCGCCGAATATGCGGTGCAACACCTGATCGACCCGGAGATTTGCATTCGCTGCAACACCTGCGAGGCTACCTGTCCGGTGAAGGCGATCACGCACGATGCGCGCAATTACGTCGTCGACTTCAAGATCTGCAAGCTGTGCAATGACTGCATAGCGCCGTGCCCGACCGGGGCCATCGACAACTGGCGCCAGGTGGCCAAGAGCGCGCCGTTCACGCTCGAAGAGCAATTCTCCTGGGACAGCCTGCCGCCCCAGGGCGAATTGCAGGTCGCAGCCGATTCCGAAGTTCCGGCGCAAGTGCGCGAACTCACCGAGATCGCCACGGCCGGGCAGGGTGGCGCGGTGGCACCCCCGTGGTCGGCCTCGCATCCCTATGCCAACTTGTATTCGATCGCCCAGCCGGCAACCGCGACCGTGACCGGCAACCTGCGTCTGACCGGCGAGCAGGCCTCGGCCGACGTTCGCCACATCGTGCTCGATTTCGGCAATACCGCCTTCCCGGTTCTGGAGGGTCAGACCCTGGGCGTTCTTCCGCCCGGTCTCGATGGCAACGGCCGGCCGCACTTCGTGCGGCTGTACTCGGTGGCCAGTCCGCGCGACGGCGAGCGGCCGCACTACAACAACGTCGCGCTCACCATCAAGCGTGTCACCGAGAACCACGAGGGCACGGCCACCCTCGGCGTGGGCTCCAACTACATGTGCGATCTGAAGATCGGCGAGACGGTCCGGGTGGTCGGCCCCTACGGCACTAGTTTTCTTATGCCCAACCACCCCGGTTCGTCGATTATGATGATCTGCACCGGCACCGGTTCGGCGCCGATGCGCGCGATGACCGAGCGGCGCCGGCGGCGCATGGCGCTCAAGGAAGGTGGCGAACTGATGCTGTTCTTCGGCGCCCGGCGCCGCGAGGAGCTGCCCTATTTCGGACCGCTGATGAAGCTGCCCAAGGACTTCATCGATATCAACCTGGCCTTCTCGCGCGAGCCAGGCCAGCCCAAGACCTACGTCCAGGACCTGATCCGGGCGCGCGGCAGGGACGTGGAACGGTTGCTCCGCGACGACAACTGCTACATCTACCTGTGCGGGCTCAAGGGCATGGAGAGCGGGGTGCTAGAAGCCTTCCGCGACGTCTGTAGCGAGCACGGCCTGGACTGGGACAGGCTCAAACCAGAACTGCGTACCAAGAGCCGGCTGCACATCGAGACGTACTGAGGCAAGCACCGTGAACAGCTACGAGACGCTGACGCTCGAGCTCGATGCCGCAGTGGCGGTCCTCACCCTGCGGCGGCCGGCCAAGCTCAACAGTTTCACCGAACAGATGCACGAGGAGCTTCGTGCAGCGTTCGATGCGATCGAGGCTGCCCTGCAAGCGCCGCAGGCACTGCGCGCCCTGGTGATCACCGGAGCCGGACGCGCCTTTTGCGCCGGCCAGGACCTGTCCGAGCGCCGCCGCGACCCGCAGCAGCCGCCTCCTGATCTGGGCCAATCGCTGCGAGTCAACTTCAACCCGCTGGTGGCGCGCCTTGCGGCGCTGCCGATACCGGTGATCGCCGCGGTCAACGGCGTCGCGGCTGGCAGCGGCGCCAATCTCGCGCTGGCCTGCGACCTGGTCCTGGCGGCACGCTCGGCGACCTTCTTGCAATCCTTCAGCCGCGTCGGCCTGATTCCCGATGCCGGGGGTACCTGGTCACTGCCGCGACACATCGGCATGGCGCGGGCCAAGGGGCTCACGTTCCTGGGCGAGCCGCTGAGCGCCGAGCAGGCCCTGCAGTGGGGGCTGATCTGGCAGGTGGTCGAGGACGCGCAGCTGATGCCGGCGGCGTTGGGGCTGGCGCGCCGGCTTGCCGGTGGGGCTACGCGCAGCTTCGCGCTGCAAAAGCGGGCCTACGCCTCTTCGCTGCAAAACGCCCTGACGGCCCAGCTGGAGCTCGAAGCGCAATTGCAGGCCGAGGCCGCCGCGACGGTGGATTACCGCGAGGGTGTTGCCGGCTTCCTGGAGCGGCGCGAACCGGTCTTCGGCGGACGCTGAGATCGGCCTCGGAGCGCTCCGCAGCCAAGCCAATCGGATGGCAACGACCGTGACCTCGATGTCCCCTCCCGATCGGGCCGCGTTGATCGCGCGCTACCGCCGTAGCAGGGAGCGCTCGCGCGCCTTGTTCGATCTGCTCGTCGATGATGCGTATTACTCGCGGCCCATCGCCCTGCGGCACCCATTCGTGTTCTACGAGGGACACATCCCGGCCTTCAGCGTGAACACGCTCGTCAAGCGGGCCCTGGGCCAGCCTGGCATAGAAGACGCACTGGAGCGCCTGTTCGCCCGCGGGATCGACCCCGACGGGGTTTGCGGGCCGGAGCCCGACGCGCTCGCAGCGTGGCCGAGCCGCGAGCTCGTTCGCTCCTTTGCCGCCGAGGCAGATCGCCGGGTGCTCGATGCCCTGGAGCGCGCGGAATTCGATAACGCGGCAGGGGGCGCGACGGATCGCTTGGAAGCGCTCTTCACGATCCTGGAGCACGAGGCAATGCACCAGGAAACGCTGTGCTACCTGTTGCATCGCCTGCCGTTTGAAAAGAAGCGTCTGCCCAACGGATACCGTCCGGCAGGCGATGGCGCAGTTCCCCAGAGCGAATGGGTCGGCATCGCGCGGGGCCGGGCGACGCTCGGGGTAGATCACGGGACCTTGCCCTTTGGCTGGGACAACGAGCACCCGGCGCATGCCGTCGACGTCGAGCAATTCTCCATCGAGCGCTTCGACGTGACCAACGCGGCATTTCTCGAATTCGTCGAAGCCGGCGGGTACGACAACGAGCGCTGGTGGCGGCCCAAGGACTGGAGCTGGCGGCGCTCGAGCAACATTCGGCATCCGCTCTTTTGGGAGTCGGACGGGCGCGATTGGTACTGGCGCGGCATGTTCGGCCGCCTTCGCCTGCCGCTCTCTTGGCCCGTCTACGTCAGTTTTGCCGAGGCCACGGCATTTTCGCGCTGGCGCCAGGCGCGTCTTCCCTCCGAGGCGGAGTTTCAGCGCGCCGCCTTCGGCACTCCCGAGGCCGGGGAGCGTCGGTACGCCTGGGGCGAGGACGATCCCTGCCCGGCGCATGGTGTCTTTGACTTCTCGAGCTGGGATCCGCATCCGGTCGGCAGCCATCCGGCGGGCCGCAGCGCCTGGGGCGTGGACGACCTCGTTGGCAACGGCTGGGAGTGGACGGGCAGCATCTTTGCTCCGTTCCCGGGGTTTCGGCCGATGGCCTCGTACCCAGAATACTCGGCGGATTTCTTCGACAATGACCACTTCGTGATTAAGGGCGCCTCCCCGGGCACGGCGCAGGAGTTGTTGCGTCCTACCTTTCGCAACTGGTTTCGGCCATGCTATCCGTACGTGTACGCGACCTTCCGGTGCGCAAGGGAACGCTGATGAATTACCGAAGAGCATCCATGGAGCTTGCCGCCGAGCATGCAAGATCCGGCGAAGGTCGGGACGCGTTCGCGGCCGAGGTCCGCCATTACCTGATGCAGCGGCCCCGCCAGCTTCCATCGCGCTATTTTTATGACGAACTCGGCACGGCGCTATTCGAGGCGATCTGCCGCTTGCCTTGGTATTCGATCACGCGCGCCGAGGCGCGCCTGCTGCTGGCTCACGGGGCAGAGATCTTCCGGCGGGTCGCGCCGCTAGCGACGATCGTGGAGCTCGGATCGGGCAGCGGCGAGAAATTAATGACGCTTCTGGGCGCCGCGGGCCCGGCCGCGGGCCCGCAGGCGATCCACCTCGTGGACTTGTCGGCGGCCGCGCTCGAACTTGCCAGCCGGCTGCTTGCACCGCTCGATCATTTCCGCCTGACCACGCACGAAGCGCCGTTCGAAACAGGGCTGCACGATGCCGTCGGCACCTTCTCGTCCGGTGGGCACGTCCTGGTCCTGTTTCTGGGTTCGAACATCGGGAATTTCGACCCGCCGGCATGCAATGCGCTCTTGCGCCGAATTCGCAGCGAGCTGCGTGCCGGTGATGCGCTGCTGCTCGGCGCCGACCTGGTGAAACCCGAAGCCGCCTTGCATCTAGCATACGACGACCCGCTGGGCGTCACGGGGGCATTCAACCGCAATCTGCTCGTGCGGGTAAACCGGGAGCTGGGCGGGAACTTCGTCATCGATCAGTACGCGCACCTTGCGCCGTGGAACCAAGCGGCATCGCGCGTCGAGATGCACTTGGTGGCGCGCAGCGATCAGCAGATTCGCGTCGCCGGGGCCGGGATCGAGTTCGCCATGGAGGCTGGAGAAACGATCTGGACCGAGAGCTCCTACAAGTTTCAAGCCGACGAAATCGTGCGGCGCCTCGAAACCAGCGGATTTCGCGCGTCCGGGCAATGGATCGACGAGCGCGATCGGTTCGCCTTGACCCTGAGCGAAGCGCTGTAGCGGCGCTGGGTCCGGGCCCGGCGAGGCGGGCAACGCGCCTGGTTCCCCGAATCCGTGCGGGCCGGCTGCGCGCGGCCCGAGGCCGTTGCCGCCGCGGGTTCAGCAGTCGTCCGAGAAGAGCGCAATGCCCCGATGCTGCGCCCACTGCTTGGCCCTAGCGATCGCCACGCGGATCGCCATGCCCTCGTCCATTTGCTCGGCGAGCAGCGCATTGGCAATCTCAATGGCCTTGTCACGGACCGGCGGCGCGAGGTGGCGCATCGCGTTCGGGTAGCGCTCGCTCGTCCACGGCATGGAGGTCGCCCCTGCGGGTGCGCGTTGGTCGGACTCATTGCGCTACGAGAACGCCCGTGCGCAGCGCGCGTCTTGCGCCAGCGCCAGCATGCTCCCGTTACGGCTTGGGCAGCGGCGCGGCGTTCGTTCTGGGCGGCAGGATCGGCAGCTCGATCCTGGGCTGCTCGCCCGTCAGGGATTGGAGGAAGGCGACGATGGCATCCTCGTCCGCCTCGGTAAGGCACGTCCCGAGCTGGCTCGCCCCCATGATGTCCACCGCCTGCTTGAGGTTCCAGACCTGACCGGAGTGAAAGTAGGGCGCCCGCAGCGCGATGTTGCGCGGCGGTCCGGCGCGGCGAGGGCGGCTAGGACCGCAGTAGATGCCAGGAAAAGTCCGCGCATTGCCTTGCTCCCCCGATGCGAGGTTGGTGCGCCGAGCGAGTTTGCACCGCCTCGAGGCCGATCGCGCCTGGACGCGGCGCACAATCCCGCAGCGGCGTCATGCTCGAGTCATGCGGCGGCGGATTCCCCGCCAGCCGCTGGCCCGCGGCACACCTCGCTTGCTCGCACGGCCGCGAGGCTTTTACGCTGGTCCTCGAGGAGCCGCCGTCTCTTAATGTGCATCAAGCCCCGGGCGGGTGACCGGACTATAGTGCCCGGTTTGGACCGTGATAGCAGGCGGGCGAGTGGGGTTTTGGGCGATGTCGGTGACCAAGCAAATAGAACTAGTGTGCCCTGCGGGCAGCTTGCCTGCCTTGCGGTCGGCCGTCGATCATGGGGCCGATTGCGTCTACGTCGGGTTTCGCGACGAGACCAATGCGCGCAATTTCGCCGGCCTCAATTTCGATGAGGCCGGATTGGCCGAAGGCCTGCGTTACGCGCACCGCGCCGGCGCTAAGGTCTTCGTCGCACTCAACACCTATCCGCAGTCGGCAAATTGGGCGCGCTGGACCCGGGCGCTGGACCGCGCGGCGGACCTAGGCGTGGACGCCGTGATAATGGCCGACCCAGCCCTGATGGACTATGCGCGCCGCACCCATCCGCAGCTGCGGCTGCATCTTTCGGTGCAGGGTTCGGCCACCAACCACGAAGCGATCAACTTCTACCACGAGCATTTCGGGATCCAGCGGGCGGTGCTTCCGCGCGTGCTTGCCTTGCCGCAGATCCGGCACGTGGTCGCCAACACTCCGGTGCAGATCGAGGTGTTTGGCTTTGGCGGCCTGTGTGTCATGGTGGAAGGCCGCTGCGCGCTGTCGGCCTATGCGACCGGCGTCTCGCCCAACTGCGACGGAGCGTGTTCTCCGGCCAAGGCGGTACGCTGGGAACAGACTCCGCGCGGCATGGAGGTCCGGCTGAACTCGGTCCTGATCGACCGCTTCGACCCCGGCGAGCGTGCCGGCTACCCGACGCTGTGCAAGGGCCGGTTCGACGTCGATGGCCACACCTACTACGCGTTCGAGGATCCGGCCAGCTTGAATGCGCTCGAGCTGCTGCCCGAGCTGCTGCGCGCCGGCGTTCGCGCAATCAAGATTGAAGGCCGCCAGCGCAGCCCGGCGTATGTGGCCGAGGTCACGCGCGTCTGGAGACGGGCGCTCGATGCCTGCCTGGCCGACAGCGAGGGCTTTCGCCCCAGCCCGGGTTCGATGAGCGCGCTGGCCCAGTTGTCCGAGGGTCAGACCCACACGCTCGGCGCCTACGATCGGCCCTGGAAATGAGTGCGCTGCAGCTTGCGCTCGGGCCGTTGCAGTATTACTGGCCGCGCACTCGGATAACGGCCTTTTACGAGACCGCGGCGCAGGCGCCGCTCGACACGATCTACCTGGGCGAGACGATCTGCTCGCGGCGCCACGAGCTGCGGGCCAACGACTGGCTGGCGCTCGCCGACGATCTGGCATCGAGCGGCAAGCAGATCGTGCTGTCGAGCCAGGTATTGCTCGAATCGGAGCCGGACGTCAAGGCGATGCGGCGCCTGACCGAGAACGGTCGCTTTCTGGTCGAAGCCAACGACATGGGGGCGGTGCGCCTGATGCAGCATCGCGTGCCCTTCGTGGCCGGCGCTTCGCTAAACCTCTTCAATGCACAATCGCTGCGCCTGCTGGCCCAGCTGGGCGCGGTGCGCTGGGTGGTCCCTGCGGAGATGTCGGCGGAGGATCTTGCGGCCATCGAGGCCGAGCGCGCTTTCGACCTGCAGACCGAGCTGCTGGCCTACGGCCGCCTGCCGCTTGCCTACTCGGCACGCTGCTTCACGGCACGCCATTTCCAGCTGCAAAAGGACGCCTGCGAATTTCGTTGTATCGAGTTCGACGATGGCCTTCGATTGCGAACACGCGATGGCGAGCCCTTCCTGGTGCTCAACGGCATCCAGACCCTTTCGGACCGCGTGCTGAACCTCGTTGGCGAGCTGGCGAGTCTGCCCGGACGCGGCGTCGAAGTACTGCGCATCAGCCCGCAGGCGCATCACACCATGCGCGTCGTGCAGTTGTTTCGCGATGCGCTCGACGGCACCGTATCGGCCGCGCAGGCCGCCGAAGCGATCAGCGAGCTGATGCCGGCGCCGGCCTGCAATGGGTTCTGGCATGGTCAGTCCGGCATGACGCGAGTGCTAGCATGAGCCCTGCTGCTGGCGGTCCGCGGTCTTTGTCCTTTCCGCCGGCTCTGGCCCGGGTCCTGGCCCGACTGCCGCAGTGGCCGCCCTCGGTCGCAACGGCGGCCGCGCTGAATCTGGCCATGGGGCGGCTGATCGAGGTCGAGCCGCTGCGCCCCTTGCTCGGCAAGCGACTGGAGCTACGCGTCATCGATGCCGGCGTGCGGGTGCGGTTGACCTTCACGGGACGGCACTTCGCGCCAGTGCTGGACGGACGGAGCGCGGACGTGGTCATTAGCGCCAGTGCCGGAGACTTCCTGCTCTTGGCGCGGCGCAAAGTCGATCCGGACAGCCTGTTCTTCAGCCGGCGGCTGATTATGGAAGGCGATACCGAATTGGGTCTACTGGTCAAGAACACGCTCGACGCGGTCGATTTTGCGGCCCTGTGGCGCGGGCGTGCCGGAGCGCGCCTGCCTTGATGGGCCGCGCGCTTGCAAAGCCGACCCGCTTGCGCCCGGGCGGCGTATCGATGGGAGATGGAACATGAAAGTGCTCTTGGTATATCCGCGCAATCCAGATACGTTCTGGAGCTTCCGGCACGTCCTCAAGTTCGTGTCCAAGAAGTCTGCCTTCCCGCCGCTTGGCCTGCTCACGGTTGCGGCAATGCTGCCGCGCGATTGGCAGTTGAAGCTGGTCGATTTGAACGTCGCCGATCTTGGCGATGACGATCTGCGTTGGGCCGATTACGTTTTTTTGAGCGGAATGATCGTCCATAAGAGATCGGCCCACGAGATCGCGGCGCGGTGCGTCGATCAGGGCAGGACTCTCGTTGCCGGCGGGCCGCTCTTCACAACCGGGCATCAGGACTTCCCCGAGATCCGCCACTTCGTCCTGGGCGAGGCCGAGGACGTGATCGGACAAGTGGTGACCGACATGGCAAGGGGTGCACTGCAAGCCGTCTACCGCGCCCAGGGCTGGCCCGACATACGCAGGACGCCGGTGCCGCGCTGGGACCTCATCCGCCTGGCCGATTACGTCAGCATGCCGGTGCAGTTTTCGCGCGGTTGCCCGTTCAACTGTGAATTTTGCGACATCGTGGTCATGAACGGACGCGTTCCGCGCACGAAGACCCCAGCACAGGTGCTGGGCGAACTAGAAGCGCTGCGCCTCGCCGGCTGGCGCGACATGGTCTTCATCGTCGATGACAACTTCATCGGCAACCGCCGGCGCACCCGCGAACTGCTGGACGCGCTGATCCAGTGGCGTCGCCGCGTCGGGTCCCAGATGGGCTTTTTCACGGAAGCGTCGGTCGACCTAGCCGACCACGAGGACTTGTGCACCCGGATGGTCGAAGCCGGCTTCAAGAAGGTGTTTCTTGGGATAGAGACGCCGTCGACGAGCGGCCTGGAGGAGTGCGGCAAGACGCAAAACAGCAAACGCGATCTGGCCGGTGCCGTGCGCACGCTGCAGCGGGCCGGGCTGGAGGTGATGGGCGGCTTCATCATCGGTTTTGACTCCGATCCGCCCGACATCTTCGCGCGCCAGTTCGATTTCATTCAGCGGACCGGGGTCGTCACCGCCATGGTCGGTCTGCTCACCGCGCTACCCCAGACCGTCCTGTACCAGCGTCTCGCGGGAGAGGGCAGACTGCTCGCCGAGACCTGCGGCAACAACACCGATGCGGCGGTCAATTTCGTAACCCGCCTGGACCGCGAGTTCATCGTTGCCGGGTACAAGGAGCTGATGCGCAAGCTCTACGCGCCCAGCCAGTACTACTGTCGCATCCGGGCCTTCCTGCGGGCCTTTGAACCGCAGGGTCCGGCGATGCGGCTGTCGCGGGCGGATCTGAAGGCCTTCCTCAAGTCGCTCTGGCTGCTCGGGGTGTGGCACCATGGCCGGCGCGGCTATTGGGGCATGTTCTGGTGGACGCTATTGTCGCGTCCCCGCAAGCTCCAGGTCGCAATGGAGCTGTCGATCCTCGGGCACCACTTCCGCAGGATCGCCAACACGCTCTGACGCCGTCCGACCAATGGGAGTCGCGCCGAGGTCCGCGAGCCGGGGGTAGCGATGCACGAAATGTCGCTCGCGCTAGGGATACTGGGGCTACTCGAGGAGGCGGCCCGCCGCGAGAAGGCCGCTCGCGTGAAAGCCGTCTGGCTGGAACTGGGCGCGCTGTCGGCTGCCGAACCGCAGGCCATTGCGTTTTGCTTCGAGGCGGTGACGCGCGGAACCGTGGCCGAGGGCGCGCGACTTACTATTGAGGCGATACCGGGCCGGGCCTGGTGCCTGCCGTGCATGGAATCGACGGTGATCGCGCGCCGCGGCGATCCTTGCCCGCACTGCGGCGGCTACCAGTTGCACCTGGCAGACGGAACACAGATGCGGGTGCGGGAAATGGAAATCGAGAGCCAAAGGGCCCCGGATGTGCATTAGCTGCGGTTGCATGACCCACGAAACGGAGTCCGAATCGCCAGCGCGTGCCGGGACCGCATCCGAGCCCGGGCCGACCCCCCGCTGGCATCAGCACGCCGACGGCAGCTGGCACGGGCACGAACACTCCGGTGCCGTGCGTCCGCATTCGCATGACGAGGACGCGCACGAGCACGCAAGCGAGAGCCATCATCACGGCGCCGTATCTACCCGCGGCGGCTTTGGGCGTGACTCGGGCCTGGTAACCGGCCAGGGTGCAGCGGGGGAGCGGCAAAGCGTCGGCGATCGGCGGGTGCGCATCGAGCGCGACGTCTTGGCGCACAACGATGCGATCGCCGCGCGCAACCGTGGCCTGCTGGAGCGGGGCTCGTCTTTGGCGTTGAACCTGGTTTCGAGCCCGGGAGCGGGCAAGACGAGCTTGCTGTGCCGAACCATCCAGTGCATTGCCGGCACTTTCCCGGTGGTCGTCATCGAAGGCGACCAGCAGACCTCGCTCGATGCCGATCGCATCCGCGCTACCGGCGTGCCGGCCTTGCAGATCAACACCGGCAAGGGGTGCCACCTGGATGCGGCGATGGTCGAGCGCGCCCTGGCACAGCTCGATCCCCCGGGACAAGCGCTGGTCATGATCGAAAACGTCGGCAACCTGGTCTGTCCGGCGGCGTTTGACCTCGGCGAGGACGCGAAGGTGGTGGTGCTGTCGGTGACCGAAGGCGACGACAAGCCACTCAAGTACCCGGACATGTTCGCCGCCGCGCAGCTGATGCTGGTCAACAAGATCGACCTGCAGCCGTACTGCGACTTCGATCCGGCGCGTGCCCTCGAATTCGCGCGCAGGATCAACCCGGGCATCGACGTCCTCTGGGTGTCGGCCCGCGACGGCACCGGTTTGGATGCTTGGCTGGCCTGGATCGAGGCGCGCCGCAGGGCAAAGCAGGCACGCAGGTCGGTCGGGGACGCTGGGCAGGGGCAGGGCGAGCTGCGCCCTCCCTTGGTCGAACGGATGCCGCTGCGCCCGAGTCCGGACTGACACGCCGGCAGCGATGGTCATGCAGCGCGAATCCGCGGCGCCGGCCGAGCGTCCTACGGACACTCCGCCCGCGTCGAGCGTGCGCCGCGGGATCCGCGTGTCGGGCACGGTCCAGGGGGTCGGCTTTCGCCCCTACGTGCACCACTTGGCCCAGATGCTGAGCCTTTCCGGCTGGGTCCGCAACGATGGCGAGGGCGTGTTCATCGAGGCCGAAGGCGATCCGGTCCAGGTCGCGCGCCTGATCCACGAGCTGCCGCACCGCGCGCCGCGGCTTGCCCACGTCGAATCGATCGCGGTGAGCGAGCTCGCGCCGCAAGGCGCTGATGGATTTGTGATCAATACCAGCCTGGCCTCGGCGCCGGCGACTTCGGTGCCGGCCGACGCGGCGATCTGCGAATCCTGCCTGCAGGAGCTGTTCGATCCGGCCAATCGGCGCTACTTGTACCCGTTCATCAACTGCCTGCATTGTGGGCCGCGATTTACGCTGACCCGGGCCCTTCCATACGACCGGGCCCGCACCACGATGGCTGGTTTTACGCTGTGCCCGCTGTGCCGACGAGAGTACGAGGACCCGGAGTCGCGTCGATTTCATGCCGAGCCTAACGCCTGCCCCATCTGCGGCCCGCGACTGTGGCTGGTCGACCGGCATGGCGCGCCGGTGCAGACGCAGGACCCGGTCCTGCATGTCTGGCGGCTTCTCGAACAAGGTCGAATCGTCGCGATTCGCGGCATCGGGGGCTTTCACCTGGCGTGCGATGCGCGCAATGTCGAGGCGGTGGCGCAATTGCGTCGCCGCAAACAGCGCGATGAGAAGCCCTTCGCGGTGATGGTCCTGAACGTTGCCAGCGCGCGCCGCTGGGCGCAGATTGGTCCGCAGCAGGCGCTGCTGCTCGAATCGACGGCGCGCCCGATCGTGCTGGCGACGATGCGCCCGGCCGCAAGCGAGCTGGGCGCCGTTGCACCGGGACTTGACCACCTGGGCTTGATGCTCGCCTACACGCCAGTGCACTACCTGCTGTTTCATGCGGCGCTCGGCGCACCGCCCGGCAGTGCCTGGCTGCACGCGGAGTGCGCCGTCGCGCTCGTGATGACCAGCGCCAACCCCAACGGTGAACCCCTGGTGCGCGACAACGACGAGGCCATCCGGCGCCTGGACGAGATCGCCGACGCGCTGCTCTTGCACGACCGGCCCATTGCCGTGCGCTGCGACGACAGCGTCGTGCGCGCGGCCGACTCCGGGACGCGCGCGCCGGGCCCGCCGCAGGCCGCGGCCGACGCAGCGCAGCCCGTCTTCGTGCGGCGCGCCCGTGGCTACGCGCCGGCGCCGATCCGGCTGGGCCGCCCCGGTCCATCGGTGCTCGCGCTGGGCGGCCACTTCAAGAACACCATCTGTGCAACACGCGGGGCCGACGCTTTCGTCTCCCAGCATCTGGGTGACACCGACAATGCACCGGCCCGGCTTCTGGTGGCTGAGGCCATCGCGCATTGGCAGGCGATCCTCGGCGTGCGCGTCATCGCGGTCGCCTGCGACCTGCATCCGGACTATGCAAGCTCGGCCCTTGCCGCGCGCATCGCCGCCGAGTCCGCGGTGCCTCTGGTGGCGGTGCAGCACCACCACGCGCACATCGCCGCGGTACTGGCCGAACACCAGGTCGAGACCGCGGTGCTGGGCGTGGCCCTCGATGGCACCGGCCTGGGGTCCGATGGCACCCTCTGGGGCGGTGAACTGCTGCAGGTCGACGGTGCGCGCAGCCGGCGGATCTCTCAGCTGTGTCCGCTGCGGCTGCCCGGGGGCGAGCGCGCGGCGCGCGAGCCCTGGCGCATGGGCGCCGCCGTGCTCCATCGGCTGGGGATGGGCGAGCAAATCGCGGTGCGCTATGCCGCCATGCCGGCCGCCCGGCAACTCGCGCAGGTGCTCGATCATGATCTGAACTGCCCGGCGAGCTCGTCGATGGGCCGCTGGTTCGACGCTGCGGCCGGCTTGCTCGGAACGAGCGTCGTGAGCTCGTACGAGGGCCAGGCGGCGATGCGGCTGGAGGCGCTCGCCCGCCAGCACGGCCCGATGCACGATGTGCAAGGGCTCTATGCGATCGACCCGCAGGGTCGGCTGGAACTGATCGCGCTGTTGGCCAGCCTGCTCGACGAATCCGATGCCGCGCGGGGTTCGGCATGCTTTCATGGCGAGCTGGTCGCGGGCCTGGATGCGTGGATCGGCCACCACTCCAAGGCCACCGGGCTCGATACGGTCGCGCTGGGCGGTGGCTGCTTTCTCAATGCCATCGTGTCGCGGGAGCTGGCGCGCATGCTGGCTGCGCGCGGCCTGCGGGTTCTGGCCGCCCGCCAGGTACCGGCTAACGATGGTGGCCTGAGCCTGGGACAGGCCTGGGTCGCGCAGCGGGTGTTGCAGGAGCCGGCCGCGCGGGACGGCGCCGGCCGGGCCGGCAATGGGAGGTCTTGAATGTGCCTTGCGATCCCGGCTAGGGTGATCGAGCTGCGCGGCGAGGCGCAGGTGCTGGTCGACCTCGACGGCGTGCGGCGGCTGATCTCGCGCGAACTGATCGACGAGGTTGCAGTGGGCGACTACCTGATCGTGCACGTGGGCTACGCCTTGTCCAGGCTCGACGAGGACGAGGCGCGGCGCACCCTCGATCTGCTGGCGCGGGGCGGCATCACCGGGCGCGCTGGCGCGGCCGGCGCGCAGTAGGGCGCTCATGCAGTACGTGGACGAATTCCGCGACGGCGAGCTGGGGCGCCGGCTTGCACAGCGCATCGCGGCGGCGGCCGGCCCGCGACGGCAATACCGCTTCATGGAGTTTTGCGGCGGCCACACCCATGCGATTTCGCGCTACGGCGTGGCGGACCTGCTGCCGGAGAACGTTCGCATGGTGCACGGCCCCGGCTGTCCGGTTTGCGTGCTGCCGATCGGGCGCGTCGACCTGGCGATGCAGCTGGCGCTGGAGCACGGTGTCATGCTCGCGACCTACGGCGACGTCATGCGGGTGCCGGCGTCCGACCGGATGTCGCTGCTAAACGCCAAGGCGCAAGGCGCCGCCGTGCACATGGTCTACTCCGTCACCGATGCACTGCGGCTGGCACGGGAGCATCCGGGTCGCGAGGTCGTGTTCTTCGCGATCGGCTTCGAGACCACCACGCCGCCCACGGCACTCGCGATCCTGCACGCCCAGCAACAGGACATGCGCAACTTCTCGGTGCTGTGCAACCACGTGCTCACGCCGGCCGCCATGTCCAAGATCCTGGAGTCGCCGGCAGTGCCCGGGCCCGGCGCGGTCGAGCTGGACGGCTTCGTTGGACCGGGCCACGTGTCGACCGTAATCGGCTCTGCGCCCTATGAGCTCTTTGCCCGGGAATACCGCAAGCCGGTGGTGATCGCCGGCTTCGAGCCGCTGGACGTGATGCAGGCCGTCTTGATGCTGATCGGCCAAGTCAATGAGGGGCGCGCCGAGGTCGAGAACGAATTCACGCGCGGGGTTACGCGTGCGGGCAACTTGATCGCGCAGGCCAAGATGGCCGAGGTGTTCGAGCTGCGCGAGAGTTTCGAGTGGCGCGGCCTGGGCCAGCTGCCCTCCAGCGCGCTGCGCATACGCCCGGCCTACGGGCGTTTCGATGCGGAACGGCGCTTTGCGCTCGCGCATCGATCGATCCCGGACAACAAGGGCTGCGAATGCGCTGCGATACTGCGCGGCGCGCTGCGACCGACCGACTGCAAGCTGTTCGGCACCGTGTGCCGGCCGGATCACCCGGTCGGCTCGTGCATGGTCAGCAGCGAAGGCGCCTGCGCGGCGCACTACAGCTACGGCCGCTTCAAGGACATCGACGTGGTGCGAGCGTGAGCGCCAAGCGCGACTACCACCGCCCGCTGGACATGCGCCACGGGCTGATCGACATGACGCATGGCGCCGGGGGGCGCGCCTCGGCGCAACTGGTCGAGGAGCTGTTCGGGCCGGCCTTTGACAATCCCTGGCTCGCCGAGGGGCACGACGCGGCCTGCTTCGCGGCAGAGCGCGGTCGTATGGTGCTGGCCACCGACGCACACGTGGTCTCGCCGCTGTTCTTTCCGGGCGGGGACATCGGTTGCCTCGCGGTGCACGGCACGATCAACGATGTTGCCATGGCCGGGGCCAAGCCGATGTATCTGGCCGCGAGCTTCGTGATCGAGGAAGGTTTTGCGCTGGCCACGCTCGGGCGCATCGTCGCCTCGATGGCCAGCGCCTCGCGCCAGGCGCGCGTCCCGGTGATCGCCGGCGACACCAAGGTCGTGGAGAAGAACAAGGGCGACGGCGTGTTCATCACGACCACCGGCGTGGGCGTCGTGCCCGAAGGCGTCCAGGTGAGCGGGCGCAGGGCCCGCGTCGGTGACCACATCCTGCTGTCGGGGCGCATCGGCGACCACGGCATGGCGATCATGTCGTGCCGACAGGGGTTGGAACTGCAGACGCCAATCCGCTCCGACACCGCCGCGCTGCACGAGCTGGTGGCGACCATGCTGCAGGTGTGCCCGCGCATCGGCGTGCTGCGCGACCCCACGCGCGGCGGCCTCGCCACGGCCTTGAACGAGATCGCGCGCCAGTCCGGCGTCGGCATGATGCTGCAGGAGCGCGCCATACCGGTGGGCGCCGGCGTGCAGGCGGCGTGCGAGCTACTCGGACTGGACCCGCTGTACGTGGCCAACGAGGGCAAGTTGATTGCGATCGTGCCGCCCACCGAGGCGCAGCCGGTGCTCGATGCGATGCGGGCGCACCCGCTGGGGGCTCAGGCGGCGGAAATCGGCATCGTGACTGAGGACCAACACCACTTTGTGCAGATGACCACGGCCTTCGGGGGCCGGCGCGTAGTCGATTGGCTCAGCGGCGAGCAGCTGCCGCGCATTTGCTGACCGGTCGCAGGCGGTCGGCCCGATCGAAGTGCCCCGGGGCAAGAAATTGCGCCAGGGCCCAGCGAAGCGTGCTTGCAGTAGCAGCTACTTCTTGCGACTCCACTGCCCGTTGTCGCCCAGGATGCATACGGTGGGAATGACGAAGGCGATGATGCCGAAGAGGACGTACAGGGAAGTCATTGTGTCTTCTCCATGAGTTCACGAGTTATTGGCGGGAAGTTGCGCCGCGTCCGTGCGACGCCAATGGGATTGAAATTAAGAATCGTTGCCGTGTCAATAGGAAGCGGTATCGATTGCGCCGAGACAACACACGCGGGAACGAAATCGCGCATTCGGCCGTGGTGTCTTGCGCGTTTTTCGCGTGCGCGGCTTACCAAATGCTAATGAGAGAAGCCAGGCGCGTGCGGCGAGGCGCCGACTGGGTGCTGTCCGGGAGCGCAGTCTTGCGTTTTTGATCGAACTCGGACCGCCAAGCACTGCGCAGCCGCATCACGACGTGTGACGCTCGCCTGCCTCGATGGCTCGGCGAGGATCGCCGAGCTAGCGCAACGTTCTTCGCCGCACGGCGCAAGTCCTGCGACAGGGCGTTCATCGCTGCGAGGAAATTGCTTTTCGATGTGCGGCCGCTCCGATGGGGACCGAGGTGGCAAGACACGCAATCGACGCCGGCATCTCGGAATCGCGTGCGCCGGCGCTGATCGCCCCCGGGCTCCCCTTTGCAGTGCCACGCTTGGGGGGGCTACAGCATGGCGATGCCGTTGGCATGCCGCTGGTCGGTGCGGGCCTGCTGATCGCGGCAGGGGTCTGGTCGCACTTCACCGAACGCCATTGGCATAACCCGAGCGCACGAAAGGCGGGAACAAACTCGCGCCCACGTACGCGCACGCACACGCACACGCGCACGCACGCGCACGCGCACACGCACACGACACATATCATCGACATCGCCACGATTTCGCGAAGAACGGCGGCCGCACCCAGCGCCACAGGAACGTGCATCTGCCTCGGCGCCACCCACGTCCGCACAAACCCGACGTGCATCAACGCCACCGCACGGCCGTTTGTCGCGGATCGTCGGCGCCAGTGCGCGCATACCGATACCGGCCTCGCATCGTTCGAGGAACATCGGGCGAACACGATCTCTGGCGGGATTGAAGATGGGGATCGCGATGCCACCGCAGCACTAACCGCCTCGGCAGTTGCCAGCCTTTGCGCATTGCGTTTCGGCGTCCGCGTGGACCCAGCGCGGCGAGAGCCAACCGTTCCTTGACCTCCGAACAGTCAATTCGCCCCGAGCACTCGCCACCAATTGACACCCCAGTCAAATCCGGGCATAACTTTGCGCACGCATCCAGGCTACCGAGTCGAGATCATGGAGAGAGTGGCCACGGGAGACGACGAGAAGGCGATCAAGCCCCTGCTTGAAGTCGACCGCGTTTCGGTCCGCTTTGGCGGGGTTGTCGCGCTCGACGGGGTTTCCTTTGATCTTTCCCATGGACAGATTTGCGGCTTGATCGGACCCAACGGCGCGGGCAAGACGACGCTTTTTAATTGCGTGTCCCGGTTCTACCATTGTGCGAGTGGCCGGATCGTCTTCGACGGCAAGGTCCTGACCGACATACCGGGCCACCACGTGGCCGCGCTCGGCATTAGCCGAACATTCCAAAACGTCGCCTTGTTCGACTCGCTCAGCGTACGCGATAACGTGATCATAGGCCGACATACCCGGTGCCGCAGCGGCTTTGTGGCCAACGCATTGAACCTCAGACGCGCACGACGCGAAGACGCGGATCTGAGGCGCCACGCCAACGAGCTCATGGAACTTCTCGAACTTGACTTCGTGGCGGATCGACAGGTCACGGAGCTTCCTTTCGGACTTCGAAAACGGGTCGAGCTAGCGCGCGCCCTGGCATCGACTCCCAGGCTCTTGCTGCTTGACGAGCCGGCCAGCGGTTTGAATCATGAGGAAATCGGCGTCTTGAGCGGCCTGATACGACAGATTCGCGACCGTCTGCGTATCAGCGTTCTGCTGGTCGAACACCATATGGGCTTGGTCATGGGCGTTTCCGACAAGGTGGTTGCATTGAATTTTGGTCGGAAGATCGCCGAGGGGACGCCGACGCAGGTGCGTGGGCACGCCGACGTCATCCAGGCCTACCTGGGCGCGCCGGCGTGACGTGCCGTGAGTCCAGGTCCTGGGGCGAATTGTGAGCGCCTGGTTTGAAGTCCAAGGGCTGTCGGCGTCCTATGGGGCAAGCCGTGTCCTGTTCGGGATCAGCTTTTCCTTGCAGCAAGGATCGATCACCGCGCTGCTTGGCGCCAATGGTGCAGGCAAGACGACAACCCTGCGCGCGCTTTGCGCCATGGTGCGCACCGAAGGATCTGTGACACTCGACGGCCGCCGAATTGATGGCCTTGCCACCGAGGACATCGTGCGCAAGGGTGTGGCGCACGTGCCGGAGGGTCGCGGCACATTTGCCAATTTGACGGTCGAAGAGAATCTGCGCCTGGGTGCCTATACGCGGCGCGACAACGCTGAGGTGCAAGCGGATTTCGAGCGTGTCTACAGCTACTTCCCGCGCCTCAAGGAGCGCCGCGGCCAGCAGGCCGGAACGCTCTCGGGCGGGGAGCAGCAAATGCTCTCGATTTCGCGTGCCCTGATGCTTCGGCCCCAACTGCTGTTGCTCGATGAACCGTCGTTCGGTTTGTCGCCCATAGTCGTACTGGAGATCTTCACGATCATGCAGCGCATCAATGAGTCCGACCGCATCACGATCCTGCTGGTGGAGCAAAACGCCTCGATGGCCCTGGATCTGGCCGATTCTGCCTACCTGCTCGAATCGGGCCGCGTGGTTCTCGGAGGTTCGTCGAACGAAATGAAGAAAGACGATACTGTACGGCGCGTATACCTCGGGTACTGACCCGCAGCGATTCGCGTCGAGTGCGGTGGAATATTGGCGAACGATTTGCCCGGAAGACGATGGACGCATTCTTGCATCAAGCATTGTCGGGCCTGGCCACGGGCAGCATTTACGCGAGTCTGGCGCTCGCGCTGGTGATGATCTACCAGGCCACGCATCTCGTGAATTTCTCGCAGGGCGAGATGGCGATGTTTTCCACGTACATTGCATGGTTTCTCATACAGGTCGGCTGTCCTTACTGGGTCGCGTTTCTGGGGACCATTGCGGTCTCGTTCGTGCTGGGGGGTGCGATCCAGCACATCATCATCGGCCGCTTCCAGGACGCCTCCATCTTGTCTGTGGTGGTCGTGTTTGTCGGCCTGCTGGCGATCTTCAACAGCCTAGCCGGATGGCTGTTTAGCTACAGCATCAAGGCCTTCCCGAGCCCGTTTCCCAAGGAAATGGGCAACACGTACATGTCGGCCCATGAACTGGGCGCCATCGGCGTGATGCTGGCCGTTTTGTCGCTGCTCGTGGTTTTCTTCCGCTACACGCCACTTGGATTGGCGATGCGAGCCGCCGCCCAGAATCCGACGTCGAGCCGTCTGGTGGGAATTCGTGTCGACTGGATGCTGGCGCTGGGGTGGGGGCTTGCGGGGGCGATCGGATCGGTGGCCGGAATGATGATCGCACCCGTCGTGTTCTTGGATCCCAACATGATGTCCGGGGTACTGCTCTATGCCTTCGCGGCTGCCCTGCTCGGCGGCATCGACAACCCCGTGGGCGCGGTCCTGGGAGGTCTACTGGTGGGCGTACTGGAAAATCTACTCGGCGCGTACGTGATCGGCAACGAACTCAAACTAACGGTTGCGCTCGCCATCATCGTCGGCGTCCTGGTTGTGCGACCCGCCGGGTTGCTCGGATCCATACACGTGAGCCGGGTCTAGACATGTCCAGCGAAGAGCAGGGCCCGAGGAAGATAGACCCGGTCGCAGACGTTGTCGCACAGACAAGCAGCGGTGTGGCAGCGGTAGTGCCACATACATGGGCGCGCGCCGAGCTCTTCGGCACCGCCTTGCGCGCGGCCGTTTTCGCGGGACTTCTTTGTGCACTTCCCTTCACGCTGACCAACTATCAAGTTTTCCAGGTTACGCTTGTGCTGGTGTATGCGATCGCACTGCTGGGCCTAAACCTCCTGACCGGATACAACGGACAAATTTCCCTGGGCCATGGGGCGTTCTACGCGATCGGCGCCTATGTCGCGGCAATTCTGATGGACCGCTACGGCGTCCCGTATTGGCTGACGGTGCCGGTCGCGGGTGTCGGATGTTTCCTCGTCGGCTACCTCTTTGGATTTCCCGCCCTTCGGCTCGAAGGCCTGTACCTTGCTTTGGCCACCTTCGCGCTAGGCGTCGCCTTGCCGCAGTTGCTCAAGTCCAATTTCCTCGAGCCTTGGACAGGGGGCGTGCAGGGCATCGTCATCACCAAGCCGGACGCGCCCTACGGACTCAAGCTCAATCCAGATCAATGGCTGTATTTCTTTACGCTGTTCTTTGTCCTGATCGCCCTTTTCCTGACGCGCAACCTGTTGCGCAGTCGGATTGGCCTGGCGATGGTCGCGATTCGCGATCAACCGATCGCGGCCGAGGCCATGGGAGTCAATACTGCCTTCTACAAGTCGCTGGCATTTGGCATCTCGGCGATGTTGACCGGTGTTGCGGGCGCACTGGGCGCGATCGCGGTGCAATTCGTGGCGCCGGACAGTTTCACCGTGCTCTTGTCGATCACGCTGCTGGTCGGCATCGTCATTGGAGGACTGGCATCGATTCCGGGGGCGATGTATGGTGCGATTTTCATCCAGTTCGTTCCCAATGTCGCCGACAAGATCTCGAAAGCTGCTCCTTGGGCGATCTATGGCGTGTTTCTGATCCTGTTCATGCTCGTCCTGCCCTCCGGTATCGCGGGCGGTGTTCGAGCAATGTCCCATCGTTTCGCCAGGCGGCGAAGCATCCAGAAATGATGGGTCCGGTGGAGTGGAGTCCATACAGAGGTGAAAAAGGAGGTTTATATGAAACGCTATTTGCTGCTTCCAGCCGTGGCTTGTGCCTTGCTCGGTGCCCTTCCGGTGCAGGCGGAAAAGAAGTACGACGTAGGCGCAACCGATACCACCATCAAGATTGGTCAGACCATGCCCTACAGCGGTCCTGCGTCGGCCTACGGGCAGATCGGCAGAGCCGAGGCCGCGTATTTCAAGATGATCAATGAGCAAGGCGGCATCAACGGGCGCAAGATCGAGCTCGTCTCGCTCGATGATGGATATTCTCCGCCGAAGACCGTCGAGATGGTGCGCCAATTGGTCGAGCAGGACGATGTTCTGCTGCTGTTCAACCCGCTGGGCACGCCATCCAATTCGGCAATTCAGCGCTACTTGAACGGCAAGAAGGTTCCGCAGCTGTTCGTTGCCAGCGGCGCTTCGAAATGGAACGACCCGAAGAACTATCCCTGGACCATGGGGTGGCAGCCGAATTACCAGACGGAAGCGCGCATTTATGCCCAGCAGATCTTGAAGACAAAGCCGGCCGCGAAAATCGCCGTGCTCTACCAGAACGATGACTTCGGCAAGGACTACCTCAAGGGTTTCAAGGAGGAGCTTGGGGACAAGGCGAAGCTCATCGTCGCCGAGCAGTCCTACGAGGTAACGGATCCGACCATCGAGTCGCAAATCGTGACGCTCAAGGGCTCCGGTGCCGATGTGCTGTTGGACATCACCACGCCGAAGTTCGGCGCGCAGGCAATTCGCAAAGTGGCCGAAATCGGCTGGAAGCCCGAGCATTACCTGACCAACGTGTCGGCATCCATCGGTTCCGTGCTGACGCCGGCGGGCCTCGACAACTCGGTCGGGTTGATCTCCATGGGCTACCTCAAGGATGCTTCCGACAAGTCCTGGGACAACGACGAGGCGATGAACGTCTGGAGGGAGTTCATGAAGAAATACCTTCCGGACGCCAATGTCTTGGACGGCAACAACACGTACGGGTACTCCGTCGCGCAGACGCTCGTCTACGTGCTCAAGCAGTGCGGCGACGATCTGACGCGGGAAAACGTAATGAAGCATGCAGCCGACATCAAGGGTCTGCAGTTGCCGCTGGCTCTGCCGGGCGTGAAGATCAACACGTCGGCGGACAACTATGCGGTGTTCCGGTCGATGCAACTCGTGAAATTCGACGGCAAGCAGTGGGTTCGGTTTGGCGACATCCTGACGGGCATGTGAGGCCTTGGCGCGCCGCGTGGGCGGCGCGCCGCGAGACCGCGCGCATTTGCCACGCGGTATCGCGATGATTGGCGCCGCTGTCGCAGCCTCGATTGGAAAGCGCTCTTGGCCGCCGCAGCGCGACAGACGTCGATTTGCTCTGGCGGGCGGCTTCCTGCAAGCATCGACCGTCTGCAGTGGCAGGCGTTGGACCATCTGCTTTGTGCATCATCGACGGGCCCTGCTGCTTGGCCGGCAGTAGTTCACCAGGGGCGGCAGCCGGGGATCAGCAGTTTGCCGCATTGATTGCCGCCGGCAATCGACCAAGTTTTCAGGCCTTGGCCAGGACCTTCACAAGCCAGTCGTTCAAATCGACAACTTCCTCGGGACACACGGCGTGCTCCATCGGGTACTCGTGCCACTCGATGTCATATTCCATCGCCGCGAGCGCATCGCGCGAGGCCACGCCGCGCGCGAACGGGATGACCGGGTCGAAGCGACCGTGTGCCAAGAATAGCGGCACGTCTCGGTTCGCCATGCTGCGCTCGGCCGCCGTCGTCGCGGCCAAGGGCAGATAGCCCGACAGGCCCACCAGCCCGGCGAGTCGCTGCGGCGCGCGCAAACCGCAAAGCAGCGTCATGGCGCAGCCCTGCGAAAAACCCATCAGCACCGTGCGTGCCGGCGCAATTCCGCGCTGCGCCTCCTGTTCAAGCAGCGCCTGCACCGCGGAGAGCGAGGCGCGCAGGCCGGCCTCGTCCTCGCGCCGGGCAAGGTCGGTGCCGAGGACGTCGTACCAAGCGCGCATGCGATAGCCGCCATTGATTGTTACCGGGCGGATCGGCGCATTCGGAAACACGAAGCGCACCGCGCCGACCATCGACAGGTCGAGCTCTCGCGCGATCGGCACAAAGTCATTGCCATCGGCGCCGAGTCCGTGCAACACCACAATGCTTGCCACCGGCTCGCTACCGGTTTGCAGTTCGAGGGCTTCGAGGCTCATAGGGCTGAGCATAGCGTCTGGCACGACGATTAGGACGGCCATCGGCCGCAGGGCTCGCTCGGTAACCTGACCCTGAGCGAGTCCGCGAAAATTTCGCCAGGCAAGCCGACCGAAGCGGTCGATTTATGCGGGAAAGCGGTCCGGCGGTAACCGGAACAGCGTCCAGGCGTCGCCGCACCGGCGGTGGCCAGGTCTCCAGGAAACTGGGCAAGCCCACGGTCCCGCCGCCCGATCGGGTCCCGGCGAGCCTTGATTCGCACCCGTTCCGCGGCTCGACCCTGCGATTCGATCCGGCGCTGGCAACAGGCCTGTCGCCACACGGCGGTAAAACGCTGGCAAACTTCGGTCTTCGCGGCATGCGTGGACCGTCGGCGATACTAGGGCGTCGCCTCGCGCGATCGTTGCTTGTGACGATTTCACAAAATAAGACAACCCAAGGAGAAGCCATGGTCCGAAGCGTATTCGTCCGTCTGGTGCCGGCGCTATTAGTATGCTGCGTTGCCGCAATGGCCGCGGCACAGACGGCGCCGACAACCGTTCGCCTGGCATTTATCGATCCTTTGTCCGGATTGATGGGGCCGGTAGGCGACAACGGATTGCATTCTTGGCAGTTTGTCGCCGAAATCGCCAACCGCGACAACTGGGCGCCGGGTGTGCGTTTCGAGATCGTGCCCTTTGACAACAAGCTCAGCCCGCAGGAGAGCCTCAACGACTTGAAGGCGGCGATCGACCAGGATATCCACTACGTTGTTCAAGGTAATGGCACCAGCGTGGCGCGCGCCTTGATCGGCGGTATCAGCAAGAACAACGAGCGCAACCCGGGCAAGGAGGTGGTGTTCCTGAACTACGCGGCAGTCGACCCGGACTTGACCAATGGCGAATGCACCTTCTGGCATTTTCGCTGGGACGCGAATTCCGACATGAAGATGGAGGGACTAACCAGTTACATCGCCAAGCAAAAGGACGTGCACCGCGTCTACCTGATCAACCAGGACTACGCCTTTGGTCATCAGGTGCAAAAGGCCGCGCGCGAGGATCTGGCGCGCAAACGCCCGGACGTGGAAATCGTCGGCGACGACCTGCACCCCCTGGCCAAGGTCACCGATTTTTCGCAGTACGTCGCCAAGATGAAGGCGGCCAATGCCGACACCGTGATCACCGGCAACTGGGGTTCGGACCTGTCCTTGCTCATCAAGGCGGCGCGCGATGCCGGCCTGACCGCCAATTTCTACACCTACTACGCGGGCACCACCGGGGTTCCGACGCAGATGGGCGCCGCCGGCGCCGAGCGGGTGCGGGTGATCGCCTACTGGAGCCAGAACCTCGAGAAGTTCCCCGGCGAGGTCCTGGTCAAGGAATTCAAGGCGCGCAACAAGGATGACTTCTACGTCCTGGCCACCTACAACGCGCTGCACGGCCTCGCCGATGCGATCCGCAAGGCCGGCTCGGTAGAGCCAGTACGGGTCGCCTATGCGCTCGAGGGCCTGCAGTTTCATTCCTACAACGGCGATATTGAGGTGCGCGCCTCGGATCACCAGGTCGAGCAGCCCCTGTATATATTTAGCTGGCAGAAGGTCGATGGCAAGCGGGTCAAGTACGATCAGGAGGACACCGGCTACGGCTGGCGCCTCGAGGAGGCGATCCCCGCGGCTGCGGTGACGCTGCCGACCACTTGCCAGATGCAGCGCCCCCCGCGACCGAACTGATCCCCAGGTCGCGCCTTTGGCGTGCCGTCCGCACAGGCGGCACGCCCCGGCGGATTGCTGGCCGATGAATGCCGAACTTGCGCTGATTTCGGCCCTGAACGGGGCCAGCTACGGCCTGCTGCTGTTCATGCTGTCGGCCGGACTGACGCTGATCTTCTCGATGATGGGCGTGCTCAACTTCGCCCATGCGAGCTTCTACGTCCTGGGTGCTTATTGCGGATACCAGATCAGCCAGTGGATCGGATTTTGGTCCGGACTGGTCCTGGCTCCGCTGGCGGTCGGCGTGTGCGGCGCGGCGGTCGAGCGATACGGGTTGCGTGCGCTGCATGCGCACGGTGCGGTTGCCGAGCTGTTGTTCACCTTCGGCCTGTCCTACGTGATCGTCGAGCTCGTGCAGGTGCTCTGGGGGCGCCCGCCCGTTCCGTACCGGCTGCCGCCGGAGCTCGACGGGGCCCTGTTCACGGTCTACACGGTCGACTTTCCGCGCGCCCGCGGCTTCGTGATGCTGGTCGCGGCGC
>Ga0209415_10001779_pt1 | contig 40744 bp, 39 predicted proteins | sample PeaSoiSIISIP2007_FD_187696 | JGI IMG/M metagenome (GOLD analysis project Ga0209415, IMG submission 187696) | Peat soil microbial communities from Weissenstadt, Germany - SII-SIP-2007 (SPAdes) (version 2) | ecosystem: Environmental > Terrestrial > Soil > Wetlands > Peat | place: Germany...
GGGCGAGGGCCGCGCCGCGCCGCCACCGGCTCCCGGCGCCGGACGCTCCGGTGTTCCGGGCGAGGGCCGCGCCGCGCCGCCACCGGCTCCTGCAGTGGGACGTTCCGGCGTCCCGGGCGAGGGCCGTGCCGCACCGCCGCCGGTTCCCGGCGCGGGACGCTCCGGTGTCCCGGGCGAGGGCCGCGCGGCGTTGTTGCCGGAACCTCCTGAGGGCCGCGTCGCGCCGTCGCGACCGCGATAATTCTCACGGGTCTGTACTCCGGCGCTGTTGGTCGGCCGATACTTCGTGCCGGTGGCCGTATCGCGATACGCCACGCCGCGGCGATGCTCGACATTGTGGTTCCAATTGCCGTTTTGGTAGCGGTTGTGATACTGCGGGCGGTTGACCCAGATATTGGTGCTGTTGTTGATGTTGATGTGGATGCTGCTGCCACCCCAATTGGGTTGGCACCAACCCCAGTTGTTCACGGTGACCACCCGCGCCGGGCCCCAGTAAAAGCCAACGACGACCGTGCCGCGATATGGCGGATAGCCCCAGATGAGTGGCGGATACCAGAACCAAGGGCTGTACGCCGGTGCCCACCACGGTCCGTAGATCACGGTGGGGTTATAGACCGGTATGTAGACGTATTGCGGCTGCGCGGGCTCGATGATGATCGTCTTTTCTTGAACGATGACCTTCTGTTGTTCCGTGCTCTGCAAGTTGCCGGCTTGCTGCGCCTTCCAGCGCAGCGACTGCACGGTGCGCATCACGGCCGCTTCGTCATCGAGAAACGCGTCTCCCAGGCGCTGCGTCCATTCGAGCTTATCGTTCATCATGTCGAGAATCTGCGGGAAGGCAGCAAGCGACAGCACGCTCGCATCCCAGTTCTTGCCCTTGAGCGACTCGTCGAGCGCCGCGCCCTTGAGGTCCGGGTTGGCCTTGACGAAGCGCGCGGCCTCGACGACCTCGAGCGGATACGTCGAGGCCATCAGGATCTGCGTCAGCAGCTGGTCGGGATAGAGCGCGATCGGGGCAAGTAGCGAGTCCAGCAGGTCCTGCGAAATCGGCGCAGGGGCGGCAGCTTGCGGGGCCGGCGGCGGGACTTGCGCGGCCACTGGCGCGCAGATGGCCAGCATGGCTGCCGCAAGCAGCACTGCCACGCGACGGGAGGAATTCATATGTGCTCCGAGGGGGAGGGCAAAGGAGCGGGCGTCTTCGCGACCAGCGAAGGGACCATCGCCTAGCCCCGGGTCCGGAACGATGGACTCGTCACGGCGATGGCACCACGCGGTAGTAGACGCCGTTGGCGCCATAGGATGGCAAGAACCACGTATTGCCGCACAGATAGTACGTCTGGCCCGAAACGTTGGGCGTGATGCAGCCCGCAGGCAGCGTCGCGTAGATCGCGCCCACCGGGAACACCGCGCTTGCCGGCGCGGCCCCGTAGGCGGCACCCGTGCTCCCCGCAACGACCCCCGCGTTATAGGCATTCGTCGAAGCGGCAGCAGTGTTCGCGCTGCCCGTGGCAACGCCGGCAGCGTAGGCGTTCGAGCTCGCTGCCGCCGTGTTGGCCGAGGCGATCGCGGCGCCGGCCGCCACGCCGACCACGACCCCGGCCGCGGCGGCCCCGGCCGCGTTCCACCCGCCGCAGTTGCCGCAGCTGGAACCGTAGACATTCACGGTGGTTGGTGGGTGATAGGCGGGATACGTCGCCCCGTAGACGTTCACGTTGGTTGTGCCATGGTAGGCGGGACTCGCCGCCCCGTAGTAGGGGCTATGGTAGGCGGTCGCGCCACTGGCGCTGGTGTAGCTGGTATATCCGGACCCTTCCTGGTGCGTTGCCGTTCCGCCGTAGGCGTTGGTCGCGGTAGTGCCCTGGCCGGCGGTGTGCGTCGCGGAGCCGCCGTACGGATTGGTCGCGGTCGTCTGCCCCGATCCTTCCTGGTGGGTCGCCGTATCGCCATATCGGTTCGTCCCGGTCGTACCCTGGCCGTACGTGTGCGTTTCGCTGCCCCCCGCCGCGTCGGTGCGAGTCGTGGAACCCGATCCGTAGTTGTGAGACGTGCTGCCCCCGTACGAGTTGGCGTGCGACCAAGCCCCGGCTGGACCTGGCGCGAGCAGTGGGACCAGCAGGCCCACCAGGCCGGTGACGATTATCTTCATGCTGCGTCTCCCTATGGAGTCTTGGCGGGCGCGGATTTCGGCGGCGGCTGCATCGCAGCCGGATCCAGTGCATCGGGGCGCGCAAATGGCATGTGCCCCGCGCCACTGGCCTTCGCCGAAGCAAATGCACCCTTGGGAACGGCGACATCTAGTTTCCAGCTGGAGAGTTCCAGAACGTGGCGCAGCCGGGCGGGATCGTTGAGGTAGATGGCGTACAGGCGGCGCGGGAGCCTGTCCTTGGCGCCGATCCAGGCCTGCACGAAGACGTCCCCGGTCACATAGGCCACCATGTCAGTCGTCGTGCCGCCGACAACGCCTGACTGGCCGATGTAGAAGGCGGTCTTGAGTCCGTCCGCGATGTCCTTGTAGGGGTCGGCGACGACCACGTCGGAGAACGGGAAATAAATCGACGCGCTATCGTAGGCCGCCTGCAACGCGGCGTCGACGGTCGCTGGCGCGTCGGCCACGGCAACCAGGTTCTCGGCCGGCGCGTAGGCCATCATGGTCTTGCCGTCGTAATAGAACTCCGAGGGCGGTCCGTCGCCGACGGTAATGACCTTGAGCTTGTCCGGCCGCTGCAGCGTTACCTGCGATTTGGTCGAATAGACCAGCGGAGGACCCAGGAGGCTCTGACTTTCATACGAGACGACTGCGGTGAACGCCATCGACTTGGCGCTAGCAAGGCGGGCGCTGGCCGCCTTGAGGATTTCGATCGCCCGCGGCTCCAGACCTGGCTGAAACGCCGGGACGGTGGGAATCGCCGCCGGTTTGGCCAAGTCGGCCGGGGTCGCCGGTGCCTGCGGAGCTGGCTGGGCGCAAGCCACTGCCGCAAGGCACGCGCCCAGCGCGACGATGGCCGCGCCTGCGAGAATTTTCTTACGCGTCATCGCCGCCTCCGATGGGTTCGTGCTCGCGCAGCGCACCCGGTGATCTTCAGGGAATCATTCCACATTCGAACATCTTGTTGACGACTGGCGCGGCAACCTTGTTGATGAACGCGGAACGCATCTGCGCATCGTTGTGCAGCACCGCGATGAAGTCCTGCTCACGTTCCGGCTTTGGCTGGCCCTTATGCTCGGCCCGCTCCTGCCAAAGCTGCTCGCAGCTCGACGTCTGATACTTCTGCACGACTTTCTCGGCGATCATGTCCATGAGCGGATATTGAGCCACCGCAATGCCCACGAAAAACAGAGCCGACACCATCGAAAACCACAAAAAGAAGCGCTTGGTCATGATCCTGTCCTCACGAGATTAGAAAAAGATCCAGCAACCCGAATGCGACAACCGCTCCTCGAAGTGGCCGCCGAGGTTGCCGCTGCGGGGAATATTGCAAACAAGGCGCGGGCCCCCATGCGCCGGCCGCCAGCACCGCGATAGATGGAAAAGCAAGCCCGAGTTGCGGTTCCCCCCAACCCAAAGATGACCCTCTGTAACAATTAACGCTGTGAAGCGCGCGCTGCTTCACGCGGGGCGCACCGGCGTGCACTGCGGATGGGAATTGCCACGCAGTGCGGGTCGACCTCGGAACACCCACCTTAAGGCAAATTTATCCGGACCCGCGCGGGCTGGCTATCCGAAAACGGCAAAAGGTCCTTGTGCTCGGCGACTGGCCCCGGACGCCGGGCGGTCGATGGCTGATTCGGCGCTGAAACTGGTGGAGTGCAGCCTCCGTGCAACGTTTGCGGCGGTTTGCCATTGACTCCGTTTTGCCGACACCGCATCCTTGCGGAGGAAAGGAGTCCGCTATGCCCCGATCAAGATCGCCGGGCCCGGCGGAATTGCACGCGTAAATGACCGAGCGCACCGGCGCGGGCAAGATGCCGGCGCCCTTGCATAACCAGGACCGAAGCCCGCATGGCAGGATTTGCCTGGCTCGATGCCCGTCGCAGCGCGCCGGCGCCGCTCAGCCCTCAGGTATCAATGGCCTGCAAACCGTAAAAGAACTCACCAGGAAGGTTTGCCCGCAGAACCAGTAGACACCGTAGCGGCGCAAACCATGAACGCTAGGGCGGCGAGTCCCGGAGCGGTCACCGAGACGGGCCCAATTCACTTTAAGAACAAGCAGCGAACGGTTGGAGGAGACGCTCATGTGGCGTCGGTGGCTTCTATTAGGCGTTCTTGCGCCAGTCTCGGCGTGTCTTGCGGATAGCGGCGCGGGCGCCGCTGCGGCTGCGGACGGTACGGCGTCGCGACCCAACGCTGTCCTGCTCTTTGCCGGTCGAATGTCGACAACCGACTTCGCAAGCACGATGATTTTCGATCTTCGGTACACACCGGAGCAGGGCAGACCGAGCTATGACAACGACATCGTTGGTATCGAGTACGAGCGCGATCTTGCAGAGCTTGCGCACGACTTGCGTTTGCGCGCCGAGGGTGGTGTGGCCGAGCGATTTGGCCATTACCTGGTCTGCTGTCTGCAGATTAACGCCTGGTACCCGGACCTGACGCAGCGCCTTGACGGCCGGGTCTACTCGACCGAGGTCTGGGGTGGCGGCAAGATTCGCTGGGAGAACTTGCGCGTCGGCGGCGACGTCCGACTCGAACTTGCGCTTACCGTTGGTTTGAGCGGGGTTTCCAGGACGATCGGTCGCGAGCGGCAGCGCGAGATCGACAACCATGGCAACGCGCATATACTGGGTTATGTTGCGCCCGAGCTAGGCCTATCGCTGGACAGTCTTCCGAATCTTGAGCTGGTGTTGCGCATGCCGCATCGATCGGGCGCGGGTGGAACATTCGGTCATATGCGGGAAGGCTACAACGCCAACGTGGCGGGCGTGCGCTACTCGTTTTGAGCGCCCGGCGCCGTTACGCCAGGGCGCAAGCGCAGGGTTTGCTTTGGCATGGAAAAATAAGAGGAACGCGGACGTTTGCGCCGCAAGGGAATGGGTACGCCGCCAACACCCTGGCACCGATCGGCGGGATCGTGGGTAGCTGCGACGGCGCGGCAGCCGTAGAGGTTGTCCGCGTCTACCGCGCTCCGTATTGTCTTGGAGGCCACCATGCGTAAACGGACGCTGCTTGCCGCTATCCTATTGGTCTGCATAGTCGCCTTCGTTGCCATCAACTGGTCCGCGATAACCGCTCCAACGAAACTGAGCCTGCTGGTGGCCACGGTCGAGGCACCGATTGGCTTGGTCATGCTGGCAATCATGCTGCTGTCGGCGCTTGTGGTCGGGGGGTACATCGTGGTCTGGCAGGGGGCGATGCTGGTGGAGTCTCGCCGGCAAGCAAAGGAATTGCAGGCGCAGCGACTGCTCGCCGACCAGGCCGAATCGTCTCGCTTCACGGAGCTTCGCGGCGAACTGCAGACGGAGTTCAAGCGTCTTGGCGATAGGATCGCGCAGATGCAAGACGCCCTGGGCGCTGAGATGCGCGAGAACGCGAATTCGGTGGCAGCGACGATTGGCGAACTCGATGATCGGATGCAGAGGCGCCAGTGAGGCGCTTCGCCTCGATGCCGCCCGAGCGCGGTACGATACGATGAGAGTCGAGGGAGCATCTTCCAGATTTCTATAACGAGGCGCTCGCTCGGGGTGGACCGGGCGCTGGATTCTTCGCCGCGCATCTGCGAACTCGCACTGGGAGTAGGCGCTCGATGACCACGGGGCTGGGCCTTCGCGCGGGCATGATTGCTGCATCGATTGCGCTTGCCGCAGGTCTCAGCGGGGTTGCGTTGGCGGCGCGCGCCGGCGCTGCGGTGGCGCACGAGGGTGGCGCCAAGCGCCCGAAGATCTGCCTGGTGCTATCCGGTGGCGGGGCGCGCGGCGCCGCCCATGTCGGCGTCCTGAAGGTCCTGGAGGAGTACCGCGTGCCGATCGACTGCATCGCGGGCACCAGCATGGGCGCGCTGGTGGGTGGCGCCTACGCCGCCGGAATGAACATGGCGGAAATGGACCAAATCATCGGCGAGATCTCCACCGAGCTGCTGTTCAAGGACAAGCCGCCGCGCCAGGAGCTATCGATGCGGTTGAAGGAGGACGACTACGAAGTGTTCTTCACGCCCGAGCTCGGTGTCGGCGGCGGCACGTTGCGTCTGGGCAAGGGGCTGGTCACCGGCGTGCAGCTTGAGACGGTGCTGCGCCGGCTCACCAAAGTCAAAGGCTTTCACCATTTTGATGATCTGCCGATTCCCTACCGCGCGGTGGCGACCGATCTGGTGACCGGCAAGCCGGTGGTTTTCAGCGAAGGCGAACTCGCCAGCGTGATGCGTGCCAGCATGTCGGTTCCGGGTGCGGTGGCGCCGGTCGAGTATCAGGGGATGGTGCTGGTCGACGGCATGCTGACCAGCAACCTGCCGGTGGAGGTCGCGCGCGCCATGGGTGCGGACATCGTCATCGCCGTGGATGTCGGCACGCCGCTGCTCACCCGGGATGAACTCAACGGCCTTCTCGGCGTTACCGCGCAGATGCTAAACATTCTGACCCAGCAGAACGTCGACGCCTCGCTCGCTTCCCTTAAACCCTCGGACATTCTCATCACGCCGGAGCTGGGCGATTACTCGACCGCGAATTTCAACTCCCTGCCCAAGATTGCCCCGCTGGGGGAAGCGGCGGCACGCAAGCTGGCCGACCGCCTCGCGGCGCTGTCGATTCCGCCCGAGGAATACGCCGCACTGCGCCGGCAACAGACGGTCGAGGTGGCATCGGACGTGCGCCCGGTCGACCAGATCCGGATCGAGAGCTTGCAGAGCGTCAACCCGGTGGCGGTTCGCTCGGTCATGCAAACGCAGGCCGGCAAACCAATCGACCAGCAGGTGCTCGACAGCGATATGCGCAGAATCTACGGCATGGGCAATTTCGAGCACGTGAGCTACCACTTCGTCGATGAGCCGGGCGAACGGATATTGGTGGTCGACGCGGTCGAGAAGTTCTGGGGCCTGAATACGGTGCGTTTTGGGCTTGGACTTTCCAGCGACTTCAAGGGCGACGCCTACTACAACCTGGTTGCAAGCTACCGGAAAAAATGGCTCAACTCGCTGGGCGCGGAGTGGCGGACCGATGCGCAGATCGGCAACACCAGCGCGCTGACGAGCGAGTTCTACCAGCCGCTGCGGCCGCAAGGCGACTACTTCGTGGCGCCGAACGTCGGTCTGCAGCGCAGTGTCTACAACCTGTACCAGGGCAGCCAGCGCATTGCCATGTACGACATCACCTCGCGCCTGGTGGGCGTGGATCTCGGCAGTGTCTTCGGCCCGTACGGCGAGCTGCGCCTGGGTATGGTGAATGGCGCGCTCAGTCCGGAGCTCGATACCGGGCCGCCCAGCCTGTCACCGGGTGTTTCTAGCGTCAATCAGGGCGCCTTTACGGCAAAGCTGCTGCTCGATCAACTCGATAGCGCGCATTTTCCGCGCAACGGCTGGCGGGGCGGGGTGAATATCTTCCATTCCACCGGTGCACTGGGCGCCGACCTGGATTACACCAAGTGGAGTGCGGACGGCAGTGCTGCCTACTCGTTCGGCGATCATACGTTCAACCTCGGCGCCAAGGCCGGGGGTCACCTCGGCGCCAACCTGCTGCCGCGCTACGACCTCTTTCAGTGGGGCGGGTTCCTGCAGCAGTCCGGTTACCCCAGCGGCGCGCTCATCGGGCAGAACATCGAGTTTGGCCGGCTGATGTATTACCAGCGGGTTTTCAAGGGAACGCTGTTCGAGGGAGCGTTCGCAGGAATTTCGGCCGAGGTCGGCAAGGTGGGCGATCCCCTGGTGCCCGGCAGTCCCGATGGGACGCTCAAGTCCTCGAGCGTCTTCGTCGGTGCCGACACCCCGTTCGGTCCGGCCTACTTGGGTTTCGGACGCGCGGTAGAGGGCGCCAGCAGCGTCTACTTCTTTCTGGGAAGACCGTTCTAGCCTCGCGGCGGGCCCGGTCCCGCGTCGCTGCTGCCGATCGTGCGCCTACGGGAGCGTCCCCGGCCGCAACGCGCGATCCGCCCGAGCGCCGTAGCAGCCAAATTTTGCGTAGTGCAGGTGAACATACGCTACCCGCGCAAGGGCGAGCTGCGCGGCGAGCGTGCGTTCCGTCGCGCTCCCCTCGCAAAGCTCGGCGCTTACGAGGAGTCCGTCCTTGTCGAAGGCGCGCAGCGAAAGCGTGCGAGATCGAAAACCTTCGGGTACTTCGTCGACGGCCGGATGGGCCTGCGAGGCACCCTTGCGCACAAAGATCGCGTGGCTCGCCCGATACGGTGAGCTCGTGTCCTGGTGCACAAAGTTCACCAGCAGCAATTCATCGCCTACCTCGGCGTCGGTCAGGCTCACGCGGCAAGGAAACCCCGGCTTGGCGCTAGCGGTACAGCGCATCGCCAGGCGAGCGGCAAGCGCATCATTGGGCAGTTCGAAGAGGGGGGCGAACTGGTCCGGATCCAGAGCGCTGATTTGAAAGTGCATAGGCGCCTCCTTGGCGGCCGATACTAGTCGGACGCGGAGTTCGGCACCATCCGGATCTTGCTGCCAAATCGCGCGGCCCCGCACGCATTTGCTGCCTGGCTTGCGCGGTCGGGGCACGCCGCTGGGGTCTTTTCAGCGCTGCCGAGTCGAGGCGTAACTTGGCTGTACGAGTAGCTCAACCACGCTTGATGTACGAGGGCACGGTGCCCGGATTGCGCAGCGCGGGCCGATGCGATGCCTTTGCCACGGCCGCTGCCAGGACCTGGGCCCGCGTCTCGGGCGGCGAGTCGATCAGCCGCGTTACCCAGGTCGACGGTATCTCGCGGTAACAGCGTCGATCCGGGCGGTAGGCTGGCTCGCGCCAACCTTGATCCAACAGCCAGCGCCAGAACTCATCGCTCAACCCGGCCTGGATCGTCATCCGCACGTCGTCACAGACGATGTGCGAACCGATCGAAGGCTTGACTCCACGGCGCGGTGCAGCGCGCTCTTTTCGCACATGTAGCAAGCTACGGACTCGATTGCGAAGCGCCAGTATCACAGCGAAACCTCATGCCAAGAAGTTGACCGACCCAAAGCTCGGTGTGAGCACGGTAGCGCGGCCAATAACGCGGTACCTCGGTGCCGCGGGCGCAAATGGCTCTGGCAGCGCGTTACCCATTATTTCGCGAGAAGTGCCTGATGCAAAAGCAGGATTACCGGAAACATTCACGGGCATTCGTCCGTTTCGGCAGCCTGCGAGCGCTGCGTCCGCCAGGCATCGGAGCCGGAGGGCGAAACCGTAAACGGCCCGCGCTTGCATCCTGTCGGCCGTCGACCGAGGCGGCGCCGGGCGCTAGTACCCTCGCATGTTGCAGTGCTTTGCGCGGCGCGGATGTAACCGGATTTCCGAACGTCGTGCTCGCGTGGCCCGATCAAATCACGGCCCCAGGGCAATAGTCGGCGGCCCCGGTTTCTGGCATGCTCGCTCTTGCGAATCCTGCGGGGCGCTAGCGTTCCAGGCGTGCCGCAGGCGCGGCGGGGATGTCCCGAGTCGTGGGAGTGCCGGCTTGAAGCGCCTTTTCCTCGTGCTCCTGTGCGCCATACTGGGCGCTTGCGCAGCGACGCCGTCGCCGTCGCCGGTACCCTCGCAGGAATTCTTCCACGACGAGCTGTTTGCTGCTCCTGCGCAACGCGTCGATGCGGAGGATGTGTTTGCGCGCAGCGACGCGATGAAGCATTACGTGCATGTCGATATCGCCCGCCAGTTGCGCGCGCAGGGGTACGTGCGCGGACTGATCAACGCGCTCTACCAAAGCGACCAGCTCAAGCTCAAATACGACCCCGGAGCGACGCGCAACGCGGCGCAGGCCTTCGACGCCCGCAAGGGAAACTGCCTGTCCCTGGTCATCATGACGGCGGCGCTCGCCAAAGAGTTGGGCCTGGAGGTGACCTACCATAACGTGGCCGTCGAGGAAACGTGGAGCCGCGCGGACGATTTGGCCTTCTTGAGCACGCACGTTAACGTGACGCTCGGCACGCGAGCAACCGACGGCAATCCGGGCTACGACGCAAGCCTTGCGCTGACGGTTGATTTCCTGCCTGCGGAAGATATCCCCCGCCGGCGCACGCGGTCGATCTCGGAGGACACGATCGTTGCGATGTACATGAACAATCGTGCCGCGGAGGCGCTCGCCCAATGGCAAATCGATGAGGCCTATTGGTGGGTGCGCGCCGCGGTCGTCCGGGCACCGGATTTCTTGAGTCCCTACAACACGCTAGGCGTTGTCTACCTGCGGCGCGGCGAATTGCCGGCGGCGGAGCAAATGTTTCGGTACCTTCTGGCGCGTGCTCCAAGGGACAAGCAGGCGCTTTCCAATCTGGCGATGCTGCTCGACAAAGAGGGGCACGCGGACGAGGCAAGCGCCCTTCGTGCGCGGCTAGCGCGGCTGGAGCCGTATGCGCCGTATCACTTTTTCTGGCTTGGCACCGCGGCCATGCAGCGCGGGGATTTTGCGACGGCCAAGTCCATGTTTGCCAAGGAGGTCGACCGCGCCGACTACTGCAGCGAATTTCACTATTGGCTCGGCATCGCCAATTTCCGGCTCGGTGACCTAGACGAGGCACGTAAGCAGCTGGCAATCGCGATGGAAAACAGCACGACGCCGTCCGACTACGAGTTGTACGCCGCGAAGCTGGAGCGCTTGCGAAGCGCCGGGGCCCATTAGCCGTCAGAGAAAGCGTTCGCGGAGCTTGGCCTTCCAGAATTTGCCGGTCGAGGTTCGCGGGATGGCCTCGATGAATTCAAACCGATCCGGAAGCTGCCAGCGGGCAAAGCTCGCCGCCAAATGTTCGCGCAATTGCTCCGCCGTGACGCTGGCTGCGGTCTTGAGGACGACGCAGGCAAGAGGACGCTCGCCCCACTTCGGATCGGGCATCGCGATCACGGCGGCCTCGAGCACGGCCGGGTGACCCATCAAGCAACCCTCCATGTCTACCGAGCTGATCCATTCGCCGCCGGACTTGATCAGGTCCTTGGTGCGGTCGGCAATCCGGATGAAGGCGTGCTGGTCAATCGCGGCCACGTCGCCGGTGCGCAAGAAACCGTCGACGGTGAATTTATCGGGATCGCCCGGCGTGTCGTGATAGCCGCCGGTCACGAAGGGGCCGCGCACCTGCAACTCGCCGAGTCTCACGCCGTCCCAGGACTGCTCGCTGCCGTCCTCGCCGATCAGGCGGGCCTCGACCAGTGGCAGCGGTATACCAGCCATCGCCGCGCGGCGAATGCGCTCGTCGGCGTCGATGGCGAGCAGTTCGGGCTTGTTGCCCGAGATACTGGCCACCGGACTCGTTTCGGTCATACCCCAGCCGACCATGACGCTCGCCCCATGTTTTGCGAAACCGCGAACCGCGGCCTCGGGCAGCGCTGCGCCGCCGACGGTCATCCGCATCCCGGCAGGCAGGCGGTGCAGCTGCGGGGCGTTGTCGAGCAGCTGTAGGATTCCGAGCCAGATCGTTGGAACGCCGCAAGCTAGCGTGACTCTTTCCGCGTTGAACAGCTCGAGCAGGTCGGGAGGCGCCAAATGCGGGCCGGGCATCACGACGCGCGCGCCGACCATTGCGCAGCAATAAGGCATGCCCCAGGCGTTGGCGTGAAACATTGGCACCACAGGGCAGACGGTGTCACTGGCCTGTGCCGAGCAGGACGCGGTCGCGCTCACGGCAAGCGTGTGCAGCATGGTCGAACGGTGCGAGTAAACAACCCCCTTGGGCCGGCCCGTGGTCCCCGAGGTGTAGCACATCGACACGGCGTCGTCCTCGTCGTGGGCTACGTAGACGAAGTCCTTGGGCGCCGCGTCGAGGAAGGCTTCATAGTTCAGATCGGCACCCTTGACCGGCGCGCCGGTCAAGGGAACGACAATGACCCGCTCGAAGTTTGTTGCAGCGCGAAAACGCTCGAGCAGCGGCAGCAGCACGTCGTCCACCACGAGAAAGCGGTCGCGCGCATGGTTGGCGATCCAGCCGATTTCATCGGGCGCGAGCCGCAGGTTCAGCGTGTGCATGACGCCGCCGGCCGCAGGAATGCCGAAATAGCACTCCAGGTGAGCGTAATGGTTCCAACACAGCGTCGCGACTCGATCACCCTTTTTCAGGCCGGCGCCCAGCAGGGCAGCGCCCAGCCGGCGCGCACGCCGGTACAGGTCGGCATAGCTGTGCCGCACGACGCTCTTGTCGGGCATCCGGCTGATGACCTCGGACTGCGGGTAAAGGCGGCCGGCGCGTTCGAGCAGGTGGTTCACCGACAGCGGCACATGGGGCATGGTCGAGCGGATCATCGGGGGTCTCCTCAAAGCGGCAAGTCGCAGCCGATGCCGTGCCCGGCCAGCGGTCGCGTGCTATGGCCGAGACGCGGTTTTGCACCGGGACTGCTTAGCGTTACTGGATAAGCCAACATCGACGGATTGTCAATATTCGGGCGCGGCCGGCCCTAAGTCATCTAAGCTTTCCTTGTTCCGCGCACTGGCATTGGCCCGAGCGCCGCAGCGAAGCGGCGAGGAGCTCACAATGCGGGGTTCCAGAAATCGTTCTAGGAGATTGCCGTGGTGCATCCCATCAGCCGCTACCCGGTGTCAAGGCTCGAGGACCTGCCGGACGATATTCGCAATCGCATTCTCGCGGTGCAGGAAAAGTCGGGTTTTGTCCCCAACGTCTTCCTGGCGCTCGCTCACCGGCCGGCGGAATTTCGTGCCTTCTTCGCGTATCACGATGCCCTGATGGAAAAAGCGGGCGGGCTCAGCAAGGCCGAGCGCGAAATGATCGTCGTCGCCACCTCCGGTGCCAACCAGTGCCAGTATTGCGTGGTCGCGCACGGCGCGATCCTGCGCGTCCGCGCCAAGAATCCTCTGATCGCTGACCAAATTGCGATCAACTACCGCAAGTCCGACATCACGGCGCGCCAGATGGCCATGCTCGACTTCGCCTGGAAAGTGGCCTTCGAGGCATATGCCATCAACGAGGCCGACTTTCAAGCGTTGCGCGGCCACGCGTTCAGCGACGAGGACATCTGGGACATCGGTGCCATCGCGGCCTTCTTCGCCCTCTCGAACCGAATGGCCAACCTCACTGGCATGCGACCGAACGATGAGTTCTACTTGATGGGACGGTTGCCGGCCAAGCAGTCGGGCTAGAGTATCGGGACCTGCTATGAAATATTTCGAATGGCTGCCACCAGAAGGCGCGCAGATCCTTTTCGTGCTGTTCCTGTCCTTTCTTATCGGGCTGGAGCGGGAGGAGCGCAAAGCCACCGATGACCGCTTCGCCTTTGGCGGCGTGCGCACCTTCCCCCTGATCGGACTGGTCGGCTATTCGATGGCGGTACTCTCCGGTGGCGAACTCGCGCCGCAGGCGCTTGGCTTTGCCGTGGTTGCCGGATTCTTGCTGATGGCCTACTGGCACAGGCTTGCGTCGTCCGGATATTCCGGCGTTACTTCCGAGATGTCCGGCCTCGCCACCTACCTGGTGGGTGCTCTGGTGTATCGCGAGATGTTCTGGATCGCCACCACCCTGACGGTGTCGAGCATTTTGCTGTTGGAACTCAAGTCCCGCCTGGAGGAGCTGGCCAAGCGCATCGAGCCCACCGACATTCTCACCCTCGGCAAGTTCCTGCTGCTGTCGGCGGTCATCTTGCCGCTGCTGCCAAACACGCAGTTTGGCCACTTCCAGATCAATCCCTTCAGGACCTGGCTTGTTGTCGTGGCAGTGAGCGCGGTTTCGTACGGCAGTTACGTGCTGCAGAGACTGGCCAAGGGCCAAGGCGGCGTCCTCTTGGCGTCGGTGCTCGGTGGCGCCTATTCCTCCACTGTGACGACGGTGGCTCTTGCGCGACGGTCCGTGACCGAGGAGCAAGCCCACCTGTTCTCAGGGGGGATTCTGATCGCCTCCGGGGTCATGTACCTGCGGCTGGCGATCTTGCTGGCGCTTTTCAATCAGGAGCTGATGAACCGGTTGGCACTGCCCTTTGTGGGGCTGGCCGCACTGGCGATCGGTGTCGGCTGGCTGTGGTCCCGAAGAAAGGAAACGGATGCGGCTGTCGAGAGCAAGGCGATCGAACCCAAGAATCCGCTCGAGATAAGCGCGGCGCTGCTGTTTGCCCTGCTCTTCGTGGCAATGCTGGTGGCGACCCACCTTGCCGTCGAGTATCTTGGCAACCGCGGTGTCTACACGCTTGCCGCGATCATGGGCGTTACCGATGTGGACCCATTCATAATGGGCATGACCCAATCGGCCCCGACGCTCACGCCATTGCAGACCGCTTCTTCGGCAATTCTGATCGCGGCCTCCAGTAACAATGTCGTCAAGGGCGTGTATGCCCTGGCACTGGCGTCGCGCCCGACCGGCGTGCAGAGCCTGTGCCTGCTGCTGGGTCTGGCCGCGTTGGGCTTGGTGCCGCTTTTTTGGTGATGGTGGCAGGCCCGTCAGGGAGGTTCCTGCGGCACGCCCGGCGTCGGCTGTCTGCCGGGTATACCCCGCACCCTGCTCGCGGGTACGCGCGTTGGCCGCCTGACGCAATCGGCATCATCCGGAGCCGTTGATAGAGTTCAAGGACCTAAGGGACGAGCGCAAGGCGTTGGACTTCGAGGCTCTACTGGATCGTGTCGCGCCCAACCCCCGCAGTTCATCAAGCAGCGCGTTCGTCGTAGCGATAGAAGAGTAAAGCAAGGCCCGAGCCTGAGCCGCCCGCACAGCGGCGGGATAGTCCTTATCCTCGATTGCCGTGACGTGTGCGTGGTAGCGGGCTTGCTTGTCTTCGCGTGCCATGATCAAATTCTGAGCTCTTGCGCAGGAGGCTCCGAATGGCAAAGGTGACGGTCTACTATTTCCGGGTGTGGAATCAGGATCGACGACAGCATCTCATATCGGCGCGGCCCGCGACGCGCGAGCGAATTGAAAGTTTGAAGGGGAACCTGATCGAAGATACGGCGCAGGAGGTAGAGTCTTCCCGCCTAGACAGCGCAGGCTTCCTGTCCTACACATTGCCCAAAGCCTTTAAGTTGCCTACCCAATTTCAGTAGTCTACATTGGTGGAACGGGACGGTAGCGACTAAGGCCGGCACTGCGACTTGGCGGAGCAGCGCGCTGTGCGCGTAGCCTACGCAATCGAGGGTAGAGCCTACTGGGATCTTGGCTTCGACGTGGGAATGAAGGCGCGCAACCGCCCCTGGCTACTTTCCAAGGTAATTGGCACACCCGATGGAGTTCAAGGACTACTACGCGACTCTGGGAGTCGAGCGCACTGCCACCCAGGACGACATCAAGCGCGCCTATCGCAAGCTGGCACGTAAGTTCCACCCGGACCTCAACAAGGATCCGGGCGCGGAGGCGCGCTTCAAGGAAATCGGCGAAGCGTACAAGGCGCTGAACGATCCAGAAAAGCGGGCCGCGTACGACGACGTCGGACGCCGCTACCAGCATGGCCAGGACTTCCATCCGCCGCCGGGTTGGGACGGCGGCTTCGAGTTCAGCGGCAAGGACTTTGGGCCAGGCGAGGAGACGGACTACAGCGATTTCTTCCAATCGCTGTTCGGCCGGCACATGGCGAGCGCGCGCCGGGCCGCCCACGCGCCGGGCGGCGATCATCACGCCAAGATCGTGATCGACCTGCAAGACGCATACCGCGGCGCGCGGCGCACGGTGTCGCTGCGCGTGCCGATCGTCGATGCGCACGGCCAGCTCAGCGTGCAAGAGCGGCAACTCGAGGTCAACATTCCTAAGGGAGTGCGCGAAGGGCAGCATCTGCGGCTTGCCGGGCAGGGCGGCGCGGCCGACGGCAGTGGACCCACGGGCGATCTGTACTTGGAGATCGGATTCCGCAAGCACCCGCATTTCCGGGTCGATGCCAGCGACGTCTACGTCGACCTGCCGATAACGCCGTGGGAGGCCGCGCTCGGCGCGACGGTGACGGCGCCCACGCCCGATGGCGACGTACTGTTGACCATACCGCCGGGCTCATCATCGGGTCGCAAGCTGCGGCTACGGGGCAAGGGGCTGCCGAGCAACCCGCCCGGCGACTTGTACGCCGTGCTGGGCATCGCGATGCCGCCGGCAGAGTCGCCGGTGGCGAAGGAAGCCTTCGCCACGCTGGCGCGCTCCTTTCCCGGCTTCAATCCGCGCACCACCCTGGAGACATAAAAACGATGGCCGACCCCCATTCCTCCGCCGTCGAAGGCATCGTCGTCGAGGAACAGATCCGGCTCACGCTCGATGACCTGAGCCGCGCCTGTCACGTTGCCAGGACGGAAGTGATCATTTTGGTTGAGGCGGGCGTCTTGGAGCCTGCCGGCACCGGGCCCGAGAACTGGTTCTTCGCCGGGCCCGCGCTGCGGCGCGCCCGCGTGGCCCTGCGCCTTGCGCGGGATCTCGAACTGGGCGTCACTGGCACGGCCGTCGCGCTCGAACTGCTCGACGAGATCGAGGCCCTTCGGTCGCGGCTGCGACGTGCGGGACTGCTCTAGAGTTGAAACGCCAGCCAGAGCAGCAACCCGTCGCCAAGGTCGTGCATGATGCCGCCCGCCGGCGCGATCCACGGCTGCGCGCTAGCCGCAGTGGCGTTGAACCAGGCCACCGCGCTGGCGATGGTCTTGCGATCCCCCAGTGCCACCATCAATTCGTAGTTCAGGAAGAGGCTGCGTGAATCGATGTTGGCCGAGCCCAGCAGCAGCCACGCATCGTCGATTACCACCATCTTCGCGTGCAGCATCGAGGGGTGCACGCGGATCTGAACGCCGGCCGCGGTCATTTGCAACAACGGCCTCCTGCGGGCGAGGTCGGCGAGTCGGTGGTTGGAGCGCGCTGGCAGCAGCAGTCGCACCTGCACGCCGCGCCGTGCCGCCAGGCACAAGGCGTCGAGCAGACTTTCGTCGGGAACGAAGTACGGCGTCGCGATCTCGATGCTGGCCCGCGCTCGGTAACAGGCCAGCAGCAGCAAGGCGTGCAGCGTGTCGTCCGTGTAGTCCGGACCACTTGGCACGGGACGTGCGATGCCGGCGTGGGGCCGCGCGGCATCCGCGGTGGGCGCCGGTGCGTCCGCTAGGGAACGTCCGGTGGCGAAGATCCAGTCGCTGACAAATATGGCATCGAGCGCGGCGGCCAGCGCGCCATCGGTATCGAAGCTCAGATCCGTCCATGGCGCGCAGCCGTGCGAACCTTCGAAATATTCGACCGCCAGATTGCGCCCGCCCGACCACACCCGTGCGCCGTCGGCGACGACGAGCTTGCGGTGATTGCGCAAGTTGGTCCGGCCGCGCAATGGCCGATGAACCGGTGGAACGAACCAGGCGACTTGCGCGCCGCATGCGCGCAGCCGGTGCACCACGCGCCAGCTGCGCATGCCGCCGACGCCATCGAGGAGTATGTGCACGGCAACGCCCGCCGCGACGCGCGCGCGGACTCGGTCGACCAGCGCTGCGCCAATGGTATCGTCGCCGATCACATAGGTGCAAATGTGCAGGCTATGGCGCGCCTGGTCGAGCACCTCGAGCAGTGCACCCAGTGCGGCGGCCCCACTGGTATGCAAGGCTACCGCCCCATGGCCGACTGCTGGCGGCAGGTTTAGCGCCCGAGCAAGAGCGTCCAGCGGATCGGCGCCATTGGAGACTTGGCTGCCGAGGGGGACATTGGTGCCTGGTGCGGGGCCCGTGCGGCGGAGTTTTCGGGTCCCGAACATCAGGAATAGGGGAACGCCGAGATACGGAAGCAGGGCGATTAGCAGCACCCACGCGACCGCCGCCGTCGGCGGCCGGCGCTGTTGCAGTCCCTGTGTCGCGAGCACATAAAGCAGAAGGCCGATCACCACGGCCACCGTGTGCCACGAGATCCACTGCATCAGCCACGCCTGCACGGGGCTACTCTCCTAGGGTCCGATGCGTTAGCGGCTCGGTCGATGACCCATGGAGCGCAGGCGCAGGTCGCGCCGCGCCCCCCATCGAGGGACTTCGCCGGTCCACGATCGAATTTATCTCACTGTGGGTGCAAAAGGCGAGCGTCGGACGCCGCAATCGCTGGCGATGGCGCTCGCAAATGTCGTGACGTGGAAGCAAAAGTAGTGTATAAAGGGACTGCTTTCGCTTAGGTCGCTGTCTTCCTTCGGTCTTCTCTGGCCTGTTGCTTGGTTTTCCAGGCCACGGCGCATCTGGTTTCCTCAGGTTCACATTTCTTGATCGATAGCTCGCCTCGGGGCTTTTCCCGCGGCGGATTTGTTCTGACACGTATCTTTCAAGGAATAGCAAAATGTCAACAGGCATAGTCAAATGGTTCAACGATGCAAAGGGTTTCGGGTTCATTACGCCCGATGATGGTGGCAAGGACTTGTTCGCGCACTTCTCCGAAGTGCAGGCAAGCGGGTTTAAGTCGCTAGCCGAAGGTCAGCGCGTCGAGTTTGTCGTCCGCCAGGGTGCCAAAGGCCCTCAGGCAGCGGAAATCCGTCCGTCCTAAACGAGCGGGCAACACAAAAGAGCCGCGGCCCTGCGCCGCGGTTTTTTTACGCAAGAACGGGCGATCCTGGTGCCGGGGCGCGAGGCAGCGCAAGCAATGTTCTTGCCCGCAGACGGCGGGCCATGACCTGCCAGCGCGTCCGGCGGGGTGCTGGCAGCAATAAGTCCGAGCGCCCCAGCTCGCTAGGAAAGGATCGAGGCCTGACAATCCTTGAGCAAGGTTCGAAGTATCGAACGATGACAGCGAGACTCATCCTGGCAGTAGCAGCCAAGCGAAAAGTTTGCGTGATGCGATAGCGTCGCCAGCAAGGCAATGGTGCGCGCGGCATCTGGCTGGCGCATCTCTGCCAGAAAGCGCTTGGCAAAGATTTGCCACTTCGCCGCGTCGCCCGCCTGCTGTCCGAGTTTCATCGTCTCTACGCTCGGCGCGAGGTTGGGGTACCAGAGGTCGTACCAGTTCTGGCGGGCGAATTCCGTCCGCGGAACGCCCCGCGGGGGTCGTCGAACGGTACCGATGCGCGGCCCCTCATCGGGCGATCGCTCGCTGCCGAGCCTGACAATGCGAATTCCCATATATCCCCCTTAGCGACGTCCGGCCGCTTCTGCGGCATCGAGCACCACTGACGCGTCGACGAAATTGCGCGAGATCACCGACCCAAGCTTGGCCGCCAGGGCCTGATGGGCCGCGCGCCAAACGGGCAGGGCCGCGGCCAGCCTTCGCGCTCCTGTTTCCGTGAGCCATACGGCGCGCCTTCGACGGTCATCTTCGACCATCGCGACCTCGACCAGACCTGCGCTCACGAGCATGTCGACATTGCGCGACATGGTCGACTGATTGAGTCCTGCCCGCTCGGCCAAGCCACCGAGCGTGTCATCCGGGGCGGACGCAATCAGGCACAGCAGATCGAACTGCGCGCTCGTCAGGCCCGCTGCGGCCAGGCCCTTGTCCATTTCGCCCGTAATCCGGCGCGCCGCCATCCGCGCACACCAGCCTAGGTCGACCGCGAGGGCCTCGGTGGCGTCCGATCGGAGTGTGCGCGGGAGTTGACTGGGAGCAGCCATGAGGGTTATTGTACGCATATACATTAAATGTATCTACATATAAAATCCGGGGCAATTATGAAGAACCATCGCTATGGGCTGGCCAGCCCCGCGGAGGTGGCCCGCATGAGCGGCAGGGAAGTGCTGCAAGCCATCATCGACGGCCGCCTGCCGCAGGCACCGATCTCTAAGACCCTGTCCTTCTGGCTCACCGAGGTCGGTGACGGTTTTGCCGTGTTCGAGGGCGAGCCGGGGCCGGACCTGCTCAACCCGATGGCCACGGTGCACGGCGGCTGGGCGCTCACCTTGATCGACAGCGCGGGCGGCTGCGCTGGCCACAGCCTGCTGCCGGCCGGCGCAGCCTACGCAACGGTCGAAACGAAAGGCAATTTCTCGCGACCGGTCACGCCCGGCACCGGTCGCGTTCGCGCCGAGGGGCGAGTCTTGTCCCAGGGGCGGCAGATCATTTCGGCCGAGGCGCGCGTGCTGGCGAAGGATGGTCGAGTGCTGGCGCATGGAGTCTCGACGATCCTCGTCCTTGCCGTTGGCCGTTAGGCACGCTGGCGCGCATAGCCCGTGCGATGGTGGATCGATACGGCCAGCGCCGGCCAGCGCCGGCCATTGGCGGCCGGGATACCGCATGCGACTTGCCGTCGCGCCTCTGAAAATCGGGCGCTCTGCGGTGCGTCGCATCAGCCACGGCCCCAAACACTTCGCTCGCCGACACCACCTATACTTGGCTGGGGCGAGGCGAGCGCATCGATCGCGCCTGCACGCAGGCGCGGAGCGATCTGCCGGGAGCGACCCCGCCGACGATCGGGGGCGCCCGGTTGCAAAGTCCAAGACATGAGTTCGAGCAAAAGCGCCGTCGAATACCCCTTCCCAGAATATCCGGCTGCCGGCACGACGATCGAGGTAGCGCCGGGCGTGCGCTGGTTGAGCACCCCGCTGCCGTTCCGGCTGCGGGCCATCAATCTTTACCTGCTGGAGGACGGCCAAGGATGGACCATCGTCGATTGCGGCTACCGCCGCGACGAGGTTCGCTCGCAGTGGGAACAGGTCTGGGACAGCACTCTCGGGGGAGCGCCGGTGACGCGTTTGATCGTCACGCACTTTCATCCCGATCACGCCGGCAACGCTGGCTGGCTCTCGCAGCGCTGGAACCTGCGCCCCTGGATGACCCAGGCCGAGTGGCTGACCGCCAATCTGGCGATGGGCGAGCTCTACACCGACAATGTCGAACACCGTCGACAGTTCTACATCGCCAACGGTTTGGATGCGGCCCATCTCGAGATATTTCGCACCGGGGTGGTCCGCTATTGCGACGGCGTGCAGCTGCCTTCTTCCTTCCACCGGCTGTTCGATGGCGACGAACTCCGGATCGGCGGCCGGGCATGGAAGGTCATCGTCGGCCAGGGCCATTCACCCGAGCACGCGTCGCTGTATTGCGACGAGATAGGCGTGGTGATCGCCGGCGACCAGCTTCTGCCAGAAATCACCACGAACGTTAGCGTCTGGCCGAGCGAGCCCGATGCCGATTCGCTGCGTCTATTTCTGCGCAGCCTGGATCGCCTGGGCGCAGCATTGCGCCCGCAAACCCTGGTTCTGCCCTCGCACCGCCGGCCGTTTCGCCGCGCGCATGCTCGAATTGCCGAGCTCAAGGAACACCACCGCGAACGCCTGGAAACGGTTCTGGCGGTTGCCGCCGGCGGCCCGGTCACCGCGGCAGGATTGCTACCGCATCTTTTCCCGCCGCGCCTGGACGGCCATCAGATCGGTTTTGCCATGGGGAAGGCCCTTGCGCACCTCAATTACCTGGTCAACACCGTTGGCCTGCGCCGCTATGCCGAGGGCGGCGTAACCCGCTTCGCCTTGAGCGACGGGTGCAAGGCAGGGGCGATAGTGCTTTGATCAGGTGCGTTGGCGGCCAGAAGCGCCCGCTTGTAGCCAGCGAGCTCCTTTTCGACCGAATGCGCTTTGGCGTTGCGCTGCTCGAATGCTTCTTCGGCCTCCGCGGTCCGGCTCATGGCCCTTTGCAGTTCCTCGCCGGTGAGTCCTCTTTGTGCGTGAACGTATGCGATGTAAGCTGCCATCGCATGGTCCTTGGCGGCATTTAGCCGTCCGAGTTCCGCGTACAGACGTACCAGGTTCTCGCCTTCGACGCTGGCGGATTCGGTACAGGTAGAAAACATCGTTGCTCCTTCTTATGTTGCGTTGCACAATAGTATATCGAAACAGTATTGTATTTATAAGTCATTGAATATAAATAATATCTTGTCCTGGCTGCACGTTACACGGGGCTCTCCCGGGGCGTTTTTCCGCCCGGACCGGCGCGAATTGGGCTCCAGGCCGGGCCGGGGAACCGGCCCGCGGCGGGGGCTGCGGACGTTCATTTGCGGGTATAGCGAGGAGCCAGCATGCCCCTGTCGCGCCACCCTGTAGCCGCCTCGCTGCGTGCCGCGGATACCGGAAAGATCGTTTCGGCGCGCGAAGCGGTGCGCCTCGTTCGCGACGGGGACACGGTTGCTACCTCCGGTTTCGTCGGCATTGGGTTTGCAGAGAACATCGCCGTCGCGATCCAGGAACTTTTTCTCGAACGCGCAAGCGCGGACCCCCAGGGCATCGGAACCCCGCGTAACCTGACGCTCGTCTACGCGGCTGGCCAGGGCGATGGCAAAGATCGGGGCCTGAACCACCTGGGCCACGACGGGCTGGTCGCCCGCGTGATCGGCGGTCACTGGGGCTTGGTGCCCAAGCTGCAGGAACTGGCGATCGCCAACCGGATCGAGGCCTACAACCTTCCCCAGGGGGTCATCTCGCATCTGTTTCGTGACATTGCCGCGGGCAAGCCCGGAACCCTGACGCGGGTGGGTCTGGGCACGTTTGTCGATCCACGCTTTGGCGGCGGCAAGCTCAACGCGCGCACGACGACCGACCTGGTGCGGTTGATGGAAATCGATGGCGAGGAGTATCTCTTCTACAAGGCCTTCCCGGTCCACGTCGGCGTCATCCGTGGCACGACGGCCGACCCCGACGGCAACATCACGATGGAGAAGGAGGCGCTGACGCTCGAGGCGCAGGCGATCGCGATGGCCGCGCACAACTCTGGCGGCATCGTGATCGCGCAGGTCGAGCGCATTGCCGACCGCGGCACGCTCAACGCGCGGCAGGTCAAGATCCCGGGCGTGCTGGTGAACTGCGTCGTCGTCGCGGAAAAATCCGAATACCACATGCAGACGTTTATCGAGCAGTACAACGCCGCCTTTTCCGGCGAGCTGCGTGTGCCCGCCTCGGCGATACCGACGATGCCGATGAGCGAGCGCAAGATCATTGCCCGCCGGGCCGCGCTGGAGCTGCGAGCCAACGCGGTGGTCAATCTGGGCATCGGCATGCCCGAAGGCATCGCATCGGTCGCTGCCGAGGAGAAAGTGATTGACCTGGTTACGATGACGGCGGAACCGGGGGTCATCGGCGGCATCCCGGCTGGCGGATTGAATTTCGGGGCCGCGGTAAATACGCAGGCAATCATCGACCAACCGAGCCAGTTCGACTTCTACGACGGCGGCGGCCTCGACATCGCTTTCCTTGGTCTTGCCCAAGCCGATCGCGAGGGCAACCTCAACGTCTCGAAATTCGGCGCGCGCCTGGCCGGCGCCGGAGGCTTCATCAACATCAGCCAGAACGCCAAGAAGGTCGTGTTCGTCGGCACCTTTACGGCAGGCAGCTTGGAGCTCGCGATCCGCAATGGCCAGCTGGCGATCCTCAATGATGGAGGAGCCAGCAAGTTCCTCGCGCAGGTGGAGCACCGCACCTTCAGCGGCGCCGAGGCGCTGCGACGCGGCACGGCGGTGCTCTACGTCACCGAGCGCTGCGTCTTTCGGCTGTGCGCGCAGGGGCTCGAGCTGATCGAGGTCGCCCCCGGTGTTGACCTGGAACGCGACGTGCTCGCGCACATGGAATTCCGGCCGGTATTGACGGCCGAGCCGGCGCTGATGGACGAGCGCATCTTCGCCGACGGCCCGATGAACCTGCGCCCCGATCTGCTGGAACTGCCGCTGGAGCAGCGGCTGGCATACGATCCGGGCGGCAATCTATTTTTCGTCAATTTCGAGGGGCTCGCGGTGCGCAGCAAGGCCGATATCGAGCGCATCCACTCGGCGGTCGAGGAACGACTGCGGGACATCGGGCACAAGGTCTACGCGGTCGTCAACTATGACCGCTTCAGCATCCTGCCCGAGCTTACCGACGATTATATCGGCATGGTCAAGGGGCTGATGGATCGCCATTACCTCGACGTCACGCGCTATACGTCGAGCACTTTTCTGCGGCTCAAGCTTGGCGAGGCGCTGACGCGGGGCCATATCGCGCCGCACCTGTATTCGAATGTCCTGGAAGCGCAGAAGGGGCTTGCGGCGCAGTAACGGCCGCGGCCAAGGCGCCGGCGGTCCGCGCTGCGGGAATATCTTGTACGGTGCCGGAAGAATGGGGAAAGGGTGACAGGCCAAGACATGACAGAACCGACTCCTGCGGTCAATCCGCCGCCAAGCGTCTCCCCGTCCGGCTTGAAGAGCAGGGCCCTGATCGTCTACGAACGGGCGCTGGATACCATTGTCACCGTCTTGGTGGTCGTCATGCTGCTGACCCTGCTGGGGGCACTGGGAGGAATCGCCCTCGATCTTGCCACGGCGGCGACGGCCCTTCGCACCGGCGTGTCGACGCACAGCCTGGCGCACGGCGTCATCTACGCCATGGATCGCGAGCTGGTGATCGACGTGCTGTCCGTGTTCGTTCTCATCGAACTGTTTCGCACCTTCACGGATTACCTGGAATTCCACCGGGTCCGGCTCAGGGTACTGGCGGAAGTGGGCATCGCCTTCATCTTGCGGGAGGTTTTCGTGGGCCTCTACGATCGCGAGATGGACTGGCCGCAAATCTTTGCGCTCGCGGCCCTGCTGGCGGTGTTGTTGGCGGCACGCATTGCCGCGGTTCAGTTTCAGCCTCGGCGCGGCTCGTCCGAATAGCGCGTGCCAGTGCGCTGGATCACGGGGCCATGCGATGACTCGCCAGGCAGACTTCTACGCGCAGCTGCGCCAGCAACTGCAGGAAATCCGCGACGCCGGACTGTACAAGTCCGAGCGCATCATCACCACTGCGCAAGGTGCCGTTGTCAAGATCGCCGACGGCCGGGAAGTGATCAATCTGTGTGCCAACAACTACCTCGGGCTCTCGTCCCACCCCAGGGTGATCGAGGCGGCGCGCGAGGCCCTGCGCACGCACGGCTACGGCTTGAGCTCGGTACGCTTCATCTGCGGCACCCAGGACCTGCACAAGCTGCTCGAGCAGCGGCTCGGGCGCTTCCTCGGTACCGAGGAAGCGATCTTGTACGCCGCAGCCTTCGATGCCAACGGCGGGCTGTTCGAACCCTTGCTAGGCGAGGATGACGCGGTGATCAGCGACGAGCTCAATCACGCGTCCATCATCGACGGCATCCGCCTATGCAAGGCCCGGCGGTATCGCTACCGGCACGATGACATGGCCGACCTCGAGCGCTGCCTGCGGCTGGCCGAGGACGAGGGCGCCGGGTTCAAGCTGGTGTTCAGCGACGGCGTGTTCTCGATGGACGGGACGATCGCGCAGCTCGACCTCATGCGCGCGATCTGCGATCGCCACGGGGCCTTGTTGGGGATCGACGATTGCCATGCCTCGGGATTCCTGGGACGCACCGGCCGGGGCACGCATGAATACCGCGGTGTACTGGGCAAGATCGACATCATCACCGGCACGCTGGGCAAGGCGCTGGGCGGCGCCTCCGGCGGATTCACCGCCGGCCGCCGCGAGCTCATTGAGCTGCTGCGCCAGCGGTCGCGCCCGTATCTTTTTTCGAACACCTTGGCGCCAGCGATTGTCGGCGCGTCGATCGCCGTGCTGGACCTGCTGGAGGCCTCGACCGACCTGCGCGACAAGCTCGAAGCCAACACCCGCTACTTCCGCCAGGCCATGACGCAGGAGGGTTTCGACATCAAGCCCGGCGAGCATCCGATCGTGCCGATCATGGTCTACGACGCGGTCAAGGCGCAGGAACTGGCGGCGCGTCTGCTGGACCTGGGCGTATACGTGGTGGGGTTCTTCTTTCCGGTCGTGCCAAAGGGCCAGGCGCGCATTCGCGTCCAGGTGAGCGCGGGGCACGAGCGCGGGCATCTCGAGCACGCGGTGCGCGCGTTTGCCAAGGCCGGCCGTGAGCTGGGCCTGCTGCAGTGACCATGCCGCCGATCCTGATCATCGGGGCAAACGGCCAGATCGGCAGCGAGCTCGCCGAGGCGCTCGTCGCGCGTCATGGGGCGCAGGCCGTGGTCACCGCGGACTTGACCGCGCATGGGGGTATGCCCGGCGTGGTGCACGAGGCGCTAGACGTGACCGATGCGACGGCGCTGGCGGCGGCGGTTCGCCGCCATGGCGTGCATCAGATCTATAACCTCGCGGCCGTTTTATCCGCCAACGGCGAGCAGCTCCCGACCCGGACGTGGAACGTGAACATGGGGGGGCTGCTCAATGTGCTCGAGCTGGCGCGCATGCAGCGGATCGAGCGTGTGTTCTGGCCGAGTTCGATCGCCGCCTTCGGTCCTGGCTCGCCGGCGGACATGACTCCCCAGAGCGCGGTGATGGACCCGACCACGGTCTACGGCATCAGCAAACTGGCCGGGGAACGCTGGTGCGCTTGGTACCACGCCAAACATGGCGTGGACGTGCGCAGTCTGCGCTACCCTGGACTTATCAGCTGGAAGACGCCCCCGGGCGGCGGCACGACTGACTACGCGATCGAGATCTTCCAAGCGGCGCTCAAGGAGGGTCGTTACAGCTGCTATCTGGACGCCGACCAGGCGCTGCCGATGATGTACATGGCCGATGCTCTGCGCGCGACCATCGAATTGATGGATGCGCCTGCCAAGAACATCTCCGAGCGCGGCAGCTACAACGTGGCCGGGGTGAGCTTCACACCGCGCGAGATCGCGACCGCCATTGGGGCGCGCATCGAGGGTTTCACCATGAGCTGCGCGCCCGATTTCCGGCAGACCATCGCCGCCGGCTGGCCGCGCTCCATCGACGACCGCGTGGCGCGCCGCGACTGGGGCTGGCGGCCGCGCTTTGATCTGGCGGCGATCGTCGACGACATGCTGGACAATCTGCGCCAGACCTCGCCGGTGCGTTGAGCTCGCGCTGGTCCCGGCGTCCGCTGCCTCCGCGTGCGAGGCGTACGCGCTGTCTACCGCGGCGTACCGCCCATGTCGATCGGCTTGCCCTGGGACAGCGACGTGATGTAGCTCACGAGCGAGTTGAGCTCATCGCTGCCGTAGGCCGGCGGGTTCCCCTTGAGCGCGCGGGCAGCGCAGGTCCGCACCTGGTCGGCCAGCGTGATCAGCGCGTTGTCTTCGGAACGCACGCGCGGGAAAATTGTCCCCGCGTTGGTGAGGCTCGGTATGGGCTCGCCATCGGGCAGCCTGCCTGGCTGGGTTCCGGCTTGCAGGTGACAGGATTCGCAGTAGCGGCCGCTACCGCCGAACGTGTTGTGGGTGAAGTTGTCCTTGCCCCGGGCGATGGCCTGAGCCAGTGCCGCATCGGCCGCTTGGGCCGCCGCGGGCAGCGGCAGCGCCAAGAGCGGGACAAGAAACGAGACGGCCACTGCAAAGGCCAACGTTTTCTCGGTGCGAGTCATGAGGGTCCCTTCCGGAGGTGCCGACGAGCAGTCTATCCCGGTGCCGGACCGTTGTCGCCGCGCGTTCGGGGCATGCCGCACGCCGCCCCGACGTCTCAGGCAACGCTCGGACGCAGTACCTCGCCGATTCCCGGCGCTGGGCCGAGCGGATTTCGCCCGATCTGCTGCTGCTCGTTCTTCGGTGACCCGCCCGCCAGCGCATCCACGACCAGGGCATCGACGAGCACGACCAAGGCGGTAGGGCTCCCGTTGCTTGTGAGGGCGTCGTGGTGAATTTGCGGCAAGTGCCGCCAGGTATTGCCGACGCGGTGCGATTGCGCCTGGCCAAGCCAGATCGCGCAGGCCGAGTGGCCCTGGCCCGCCCGCAGGTACTCGGCGATGGCGCGCTCGAGCGCCATCGCCGGGCACGGCTGGCGCGGCGGTACTCCGCTGCCGCAGGTCGGTCTCGTTCCGGATCGTGAGCGAAGGACTCGAGGCCGGGTCGATGCGCTGCGCCTGCAGCGCTGCGCGCGTGGCGTCGTGGGCGACGATGCGCAGGATGGTATCTGGCGCCTCGTCGGAGTTCGCCCAGCGCAGTCGGGCCTGATCCGATCCGGTCGGCAATAGCGAGCCGCAGCCGTCGACGATTGGCGCCGGTGCAAGCACCAGCGCTGCCGCCCAACTGCGGCCGCTACGCGGCAGCATCCGCGCGCTGGGCGCAAGCGACGCGAGCCTCAAAGCGAAGAGTGCGCCCCTCCTGCGTAGGTGCGCTCGTGCACGCGCTGACAGGGCTGGCAGCGCGTGCATGTCGGATTGACCTTTAGTCGGGCCCGCTCGATTTCGCCTTGACAATCGGCGCAGCGGCCATAGCTGCCGTGCGCAAGCCGCTGCAGCGCTGCCTCCAGGTCGCGCACTTCGCCTACGTTGCGGCCGATCAATGCGTTTTCCAAACCCGCGAGTTCGGCGCCTACCGCCTCGTCGCCCGCATCGACTACCTCTCCGGCGATATCGCGGTAGTGCTCGCCCGCCTCTTCGGCGGTCTCGGCCGCTATCTGCAGGCGAAGCTCGCCCAGCCGATCCTCCATGGACTTGCGCAGCGCCTTCAGATCGTTGTCGCTCGGCATGATTGCAAACCTCCCGACAAACTATACGGCGCGATCTGCCGCCCCGTTTGACCGAGGGCAAGGCTTCGAGGCTTGCCGCAGGATTGCCTCGCTCCGCGCTTGCGGATCAGGCGTTGGCGAACCAGCGCAACGCGCCTCGATTTGTGCCTGGGACGGCGCGCGACGCGAGCAAACGCTGGCACACGCGATCATTTGCGTTAGCACAGTTCGACGCAATTGCACAGTATCTTCGCCGCCCAAATTTGCTTGCGCGATCCATCCGAACGTCCGATCTGAATCCAATGAAAGGACTCCCGTATAGGAAGTAGGTGGGGGCTGTCCATCCCGTTAATACGTTGTTATAAAGCCAGTACCGAATCGCCCCCACTGGCTGGCGGGCGATTCCACCAGGGGCTTTAGATGACGATCTTCCGGCTTGCCGAAAGAGCGGGAGTGGTTTTGCGGCCCGCGCGCCAGCGAGTATGTTGCTTGAACGCAACGGACTCGGCACGCCAGATCACCAAGGATGCCCCATTGTGGTGCGTCATGGGGTTTTCGGGCGCTAGTCGGACCGGCGCCGGATGCGCGAGCTCGCAGTCGCTCCATCTCGATCGCTTGTACTGCGGAGGAAATGCGTCGCAATTCGCGCGACAAAGCGCGCCTTGGGCGGGGTATTCATGCTAGCCGGCTTTCGCACGGCAGCGCGGCGCGTCCTTGACGCTGCCCGCGAGCCGGATACGCAACCGGCTCGCGGCGCTTGGTACAGCCGCGAGGAAGCAATCATGGGTACCGCGATCCGGGTGGAGCTTTGGAGCGAGGATCGCGCCGCCGCCGAGTCCGCGATGAGCGCTGTCATGGACGAAATGCACCATATCGACGAGACGATGAGCCCGTTCAAGCCAGAGTCGGAGCTTTCGCGTATCAACCGCGATGCTGCCGGCGGGCCCGTTGCCGTTAGCCAGGAAATGCTCGACATCCTTTCCCGGTCGCTGGACTTCTCCCGGCTCTCCGATGGCGCCTTCGATGTGACCTTCGCCAGCGCCGGCCACCTGTACGACTATCGACAGGGTGTCCGCCCAACCGATCAACAACTGGCCCAGGCCTGCAAGGCCATTGGCTACCGCAACCTGCTGCTCGATCCGCAGGCAAGGACCGTGCGCTTTGCCCGCGAGGGCGTGCGGATCGATCTCGGTGGCTTTGCCAAGGGGTACGCGGTGGACAACGGCGCCGCGATTCTCCAGAACCGGGGCATCCACAACGCCATCGTCACGGCCGGCGGCGACAGCCACATCCTGGGCGACCGCCTCGGGCGCCCCTGGACTATCGGCATTCGCGATCCTCGGCGTCCGGGGGAACTCGTGGCCGTGCTGCCGCTCAAGGACGTCGCGGTTTCCACCTCCGGCGATTACGAGCGCTACTTCGAAGAGGGTGGCGTGCGCTTTCATCATGTCCTGGATCCCAGGACCGGCAAATCTCCCAGCAGTGTTCACAGCGTGACCATCATTGCGCCCGACGGGCTCACCTCGGAGGGTCTGTCGAAGATGGTGTTCGTGATGGGAGTGGAGCGAGGAATGCGGCTCATCGAATCCCAAAAGGATGTCGATGCGGTCGTCGTCGACGCCGCTGGCGTCTTGCATTACTCGTCGGGTTTGCGCCAGGGCGGCCCGCCAGCGAGGCAATGACATGGAAAAGCCGTTCGAGGCAGCTCCTTCCTGGCATGCAGAACCGAATCCTCCGGAGACGAAAATGACTGTCCTAGTGAAAATCAGTATGCGGATGCTTCCCGGCGTGGCTGTTGCGCTGAGCATAGGACTTGTCGCTTGCAGCGGCTCGGGGGATTCGACCACGGTTGCCGGAGACGTTCCGGTCGCCTACGTCAAGCGCGTCAACACCCTGACGACGAACCCGCTCAACGCCGCCCCGAGCGCGCCCGGCGGCGATCTGATGATCCGGGCGACGTCGTCGCCGAGCGCCCCCGAGTACAACATCACGGCCCCGTATACCCAGGGCGTGGGCGATGTTTCGGATCCGGAGGTCTCCTACGACGGCACGAAGATCGTCTTCGCCATGAACTGTCCGCCGTCCAATACCGGGCAGGTCGCGGGTGGGCCCGCGTGCACCGGCCACTGGAATATCTGGGAATACGACATGACCACGGGCGGCATTACGGCCGGCTCGTTCCGCCGCATCACCAGCTCGACGCAATTCGACGATGTCGGCCCGGCCTACCTGCCCTCGGGGAACGGATTTGTCTTTTCTTCCAATCGCCAGGCCGCTGAGTTGGCGACCCAGTTCGTGGACGCCAGCGGGACCCCGCATAGCTACCAAGCGCTCGACGAGTACGAGCGCGAGACAGTGTTCAACCTGCACACGATGGACAGCAACGGCGGATCGATCCAGCAGATCTCATTTAACCAGAGCCACGATCGCAACCCGGTGGTTCGCCCGGACGGCACCGTCATGTTCGCGCGCTGGGAGCACGTGGCCGACCGCAACCGCTTCACGGTCTTCACCGTCAAGCCCAATGGCACCACCATGTTCGTTCTCTACGGTGCGCACGCCGACGGCAACAGCTTCCTGCACCCGCGCGACATGGATCCCAACGGTCCGTACGCCGGGTACATCGTTTCGGACCTCATGCCGCTCGACCGTACGCAGTCCGGCGGTGCCTTGATGCTGATCGACACCAAGGACTACTCGGACCAGAACAACCCCATCAACTCCAGCGTGCCCACGAGCGGCGGCCAGGTGCAGATGACGGCCCAGCAGCTCAACACCGGCACCGGGCTGTCGCAGTACGGGCGGGTGACGACGCCCTATCCGCTGTGGGACGGAACCAACCGGATCCTCGTGGCCTATACCCCCTGCGAAGTGACCAACGCCGGCGTGGTCGTCTCGTGCGACACCCTGTCGTCCGCGGAGATCGCGGCGCTGAGCGACCCCAACCGCCTGATCACCCAGATCGCGGCCGACCCGGTGCAGGCCAACGTGCCCCCGTCGTACTCGATCTATATGTTCGACCCGTCGAACCAGACCTGGCTGCTCGTTGCCGCGCCGCCGGCCGGTTACATCTACACCGACCCGATCCCACTGCAGGCCCGCTCCGAGCCGGTAGGATTGTCGCCCGTGAACGCGAGCACGAGCGGCACGGCGACGGTCGCGGTACAGAGCGTTTTCGACACCGATATCCTCGGGCGCATGGGGCAAGGGATGCTGGCCCCGGCCGACGTTCCGGCCGGCTGCACCGCGGCGACCTCGACTTCGACGGCGGCAGCCGCGGCCAACGCGATGATCCCGCAGATCGCGCCGCTCGACCCGCAGGACACACGCCCGACGGTTGCCAATCTGGTCCAGCTCAAGGATCCGGCACAGTCGGCCTACAACTGCAGCCCCATACGATTCGTCCGGGTGATCCGCGCCATCGCGCCGCCCTCGGGCTCGACGGGCGAGCGCCAGGCGATCGGCGACACCAACTTCGAACAGAACAGGATCCTGGGCTACGCCCCGGTGGAACCCGACGGCTCATTCCAGATCACGATCCCGGCCGACACGCCGATTGCCTTCTCGGTCGTCGATGCCCAGGGCAGGGCCATCCAGGTGCACACCAACTGGATCCAGGCGCGATCGGGCGAAATCCGTACCTGCGACGGCTGTCACAGTCCGCGCAGAGGTGCGGCGATCAATTCGGGCTCGGTTGCCGACACGGTTCCCGCGGCGTGGACTACCGCCATGCGCACCGCGCACCAGACCGGCGACACGATGGCCTCGACCCACGTGCGCGTCGATGCGACCCAGCTCGTCCTCAAGCCGGACATGACCTACACCGACGTCTGGGCCGCGAATGCGGGCCAGGCACGCCCGGCGATCACCATCGACTACTCCCTGCTGACAAAACCAGGGGAAGTGGCGCCGATAGCCGGCATCATCGACTACCCGACCCACATCCAGCCGATTTGGAATGCCAACTGTGTCAGCTGCCACAGCGCTGCCGACGCAACGCTGAATCTGACCAGCTCGGTTGCGGGTACCGGCCGCTACACGTCCTACGAAAGCCTCATGGTCGGTTCCCCGGTGCTCGATACCAACGGCAATCCGGTGCTGGTGGTGCGCGACGGGGTGCAGGTGGTCGAGACCGGGCCGGCCCTGGTGTATTCGTCGGCCAGCGAAGGCCAGGTCGTGGGACTGGCTCGGTCGAGCCGCCTGGTGGAAATATTGTCCGGGCAATCGCTCATGTCGAATGTGTCGAGTCCTGGCGCGCTGGCCGCGTTTCCGACGCCCCTCCCGCCGATTGTCGACCACTCGACCTTGCTCAACGCGTCCGAACTGCGGCTGGTGACGGAGTGGATCGATCTTGGCGGCAAGTACTACAACGATCCCTTCAACAGCTCGAGCGGGGTGCAAGTGGTCAGCGGCCTGAGCCAGGCGACGTTCACCTCCCAGGTGTACCCGATTCTGCTATCGACCTGTGCCGCCAACTGCCACATGGCAAGGGGCAGCGCCAGCACGACCTTGCCGGGCGGCGCCTCGTTCGTAGGTGATAAATTCGTCCTTACGGGGAATCCGGCGGGCGACTACAACAACACCCTGACCATGATTTCCGATACCTGCAACACAACGGTACCCTCGACGAACTACCTCTTGAGCATGCCCTCGAGCATGCCCACGAGCACGCCGCCGCACCCTGCCAATCCGGCCAGCCCGACCACGGCCGTTCTGCCGGTGGGAAGCGCCAACTACACCACCATCGCCAACTGGATCCACAGCGGCTGTTCGTGACCATGAAGAGAGCAGCACTGCGACATCGATGGAGGACCTTGCTTGCGCTGGGGATCGCACTGGGAGGGCTCAACGGCTGCGGCGGATCAGGTAGCAATCCGCTCGGCAACCCGCCACTCGTGGTCAATTCGGCCGCGGGGGCGGGCCAGAGCCTTTCCTTTGCCTATTTTGAGCACTGCATCAACCCCATCTTCGACGCGCGGCTCTCGATCGATCTCAGTGGCGTCACGGTAGTCAACACCTGCTCCAACGCCGCTTGCCACAACAGTGTTACCGGGCACGGCGGCGCTTTCCGCGTCGTTCCAGGAGCGCAGCTGGTCGACGTCCTCAATCCCGCAAACACGCCTGCCGTGATCCGGGCAACCGACATCTATAAGAACTTCCTAACGGCGCAGGGGGAGGTGATCATTGGCGCACCGACGCAGAGCCTTCTGATAAACAAGCCCCTGGTGCGCAATGTGCTGCACGGCGGAGGTTTGATATTCTCGAGCGATCAGGACCCGCACATCAAACTTATGGAGTACTGGATCAGCAATCCCATGCCCGCGGGTCAGGACGAATTCAGCACGGCGGGCTATAACCTGTTCACACCCGCCGATCCCGATACCGGCGCGTGCAATACCAATTGACCCCGCTGGCGACGGATTTGCGTGCCCGGGGCAAAGCGCTTGGACGAGCGCTTGCGGTCGCTTTGGCGATTTGCATCGCTGCGCCGGCTCATGCCCAGGACAAGCCACTGGAGCGGGTTCAAGTGGGGGATCCGTATATCGAACTGCACACGGGTCCGGGCCGGGGTTTTCCGATTTTTTTCGTGGTCGAGCGCAATGACTGGATCGAAATCGAGTTGCGCCATACGGATTGGTTCAAGGTGCGCACCGCGGGGGGCAAGGAGGGATGGGTCGATCGCGGCCAGCTCGAAAATACGCTGACCGAGGCGGGCAACAAGAAGACCTTCCGCGATGTCCTGCTCGATGACTATCTTCGGCGGCGTCTGGAAGTCGGGGCGGCCTGGGGACACTTCGCCTCCGATCCGATGCTCAAGCTGTGGACGACGTACAACCTCGCCGATACCTTCGCGATCGAGGCAACGGCCGGCCAGGTGGAAGGCCTGTATTCGGGCACGAACTTCTGGCACGTGGACCTGCTGGCCGAGCCCTGGTCGGATCGGCGCCTCGAGCCCTTTTTCGGCATCGGTGTTGGACGGATCTATAACCTTCCCAATGCCAGCCTGATCAGTGCAATTTCCACGACGTCGAATATGGCTAACGCGATGGTGGGACTGCGTTATCACGTGAGCGACCGGCTGATCCTGCGCATCGATTGGGCTGCATACACGGCGTTTATCAGCGACAGCCGCACGCAGCAGTATCAGACAATTACCGCGGGCCTTTCGTTCTTTTTCTGAAAAATTCCAGGCGAGCCATGCGCATACCCGTTCCCGCATTTTTGCTGCTTTTTGCCGTGCTCGGTTTCTGCGTCCCCGTCGTGCGCGCGGCCGACGAGCAACCGGCCACCGAAGCGGCTCCGCAGTCGGCTCCGCAGTCGGCGCCGCAAGCTGCGCCGCCGGTGCCGCAGCCCGGGGCCGAGTCGCCGCCAGTAACACCGCCGGCTCCGCAGCCAACGCCATCGGCAGCGCCGGCTGCGGAGCCCAAACCGCAGTCGGGCCCCTTGCCAACCCAGTTGCCGGCGCCTCAGCCGGCCAATGACCAGGTGATCGAGCCGCAAGTGGAGCGGCGCCCGGTCAAGGTCCCGCATATCCCATCGAATAATTTCGAAGTCGGCATTTTTGGGGGGGCGTACGACACCGAGAATTTCGGCACCAACGCCGTGGGCGGGGCGCGTCTGGGTTACCACATCACCGAGGATGTCTTCGTCGAGGCCGTGTATGGCCAGACCAAGGTATCGGATGCGACGTTTCGCCTGTTCCTGCCGGGCGGCATCTTCCCCACCCAGGAGCAGATCCTGCGCTACTACGAGCTGGACGCGGGATACAACATCTTGCCGGGTGAAATTTTTATTGGGCGGACCCACGCCAAGGTCTCCGCCGTGTACGTGGTTGCGGGTCTGGGAAGCACGAAGTTCGACGGGCAAAGCAACGAGACGGTCGATTTCGGCCTGGGCATGCGGGTGTTCCTGGCGGACTGGGTATCGCTGCAGGTCGACATGCGCGATCACGTCTTCTCGATGGACATCCTGGGAACTCGCAAGGACATGCAGAACATCGAGCTGACCACCGGCGTGACGTTCTTTTTCTGACTCTCACCAACAGGTTGACGATGATGCAGGCAACAATCCGAACTCCTACGCCGGGAAGGCGCCTTTGGGTCTGGCGCATTGCGCTCGGTTTGGCAGCCCTGGTGGCCAGTGCCGGCGCGGCGGCGGCTCTGGTGACCAAGCCAGCGCCCGATTTCACCCTCCCGAGCGCGGCGGGGCCCAATTTGCGGCTGCAGGAGCAGCGCGGCCAGGTCGTGATGCTCAACTTCTGGGCGACGTGGTGCGGCCCCTGCCGCCGCGAGATGCCGCACCTGGACCGGCTCTACGAGAAGTATCGCGCCGCTGGCTTTGTCCTGCTGGGGGTAAATGTCGACGAGGATCAACGCAACGCGGTCGGCGTTTCGACGAAGCTCGGATTGCATTTTCCGGTGCTATTCGATACCACGCAAAGGGTCAGCCGTTTGTACGATCTGAGCACCATGCCCTCGACCGTGCTGATCGATCGGGACGGGCGCGTGCGCTACGTCCATCTGGGCTACAAAGACGGCTTCGAGGATACGTACGACAAGCAGATTGCGGAGTTGCTGCGAGAATGAAGGCTTATCGCATCGCAAGCGGCAGCCTGCTGGCGGCGCTCCTGCTGCTGGCGGGCTGCAGCGTTGAACCCTGGGTCAAGCCGTACGAACGCGAGCGGCTGGCCGACCCCATCATGAAGCCCTCCCGCGATGCGCTGGCGGACAAACACCACGAGCACGTGTACGACGTGCGCGAAGGTGCGCGCGGCGCCACCGGTGTGCAGGGAGGTGGCTGTGGCTGCAATTAGGAGCTGGTCCAAGCGCATCGCCGGCATGCTCGGGGGCGTCCTGGCCACCGCCAACGCGGAGGCCGCGGACCTGCCCGAGGACCGGGCCGACTTCATGTATCACTCCTATATCGGTGGCGGGGTAGTAGCCAACGGCCCGGCGGTGCTCGTTCGCAAGGGCCTGGGCGACGAGGTATCGCTGTCGGCCTCGTACTACGTCGACATGGTGAGCAATGCCTCCATCGACGTGGTGACAACGGCCAGCCCCTACCGCGAGCGGCGGGAGGAGACTGCGGTGGGCGCCGATTACGTCTATCGCGACGCGCTGATCAGCGCCGTGGCAAGCCGCTCCAGCGAGCCCGACTACACCGCCGACAGCGCGAGCCTGGACGTGGCCCAGGATCTGTTTGGCGGGATGACGACCGTGAACCTGGGCTATTCGCACGGCTGGGACACCGTGGGCAAGACCCGCGACCCATCCTTCTCCAAGCCGGCCGATCACTGGCAGTACCGGCTGGGCGCCACGCAGATACTGACGCCGCGCTGGCTGATGAGCCTGAATTTCGAGGCGGTGGCCGACAATGGATTCCTCGCCAGCCCGTACCGGGCCGCGCTGGTATTTGGCGCGGCGGTGCCGGAAGTCGACCCGAGCACGCGGACCAGCCGGGCGGCGACGCTGCGCGTCGCCGGCAGCGTGGGTGCCAATGGGGCGGTACGGGCCGAGTACCGCTACTTCTGGGATACCTGGGACATTCATGCCCGCACCACCGAACTGGGCTACAGCCAATACGTGGGCAAACAGTGGCTCGTCGACGGCTTCGGCCGCTACTACTCGCAGACGCACGCGCTGTTCTACAGCAACGACTTCACCAGCGAGATGACGTACATGTCGCGCAACCGCCAGCTCAGCACGTTCAACGATCTTGGGATTGGTGCCAAGGCGACCTATTCGATCGTGCGCGAACCGGCGCGCTACGAGATCAAGGGCACGGCGGCGTTTGAACGGCTGCGCTTTCATTACAGCGACTTCACCGACGTACGCACCGGCGGCCTCTACTCGTTCAATGCCAACGTGCTCGAATTGTTCGTGACGGCAACATTTTGAAGAAGGAGGCGGTGTGATCAATCGACGCTGGAGAATGTTTGCCGCCGGGGTGGCTGTGGGCTGGGCAGCGATGACGGCGGCGGTGGCCGCCGACGAGCCAACGAGCGCCGCCGGCAAGCCGGAGGTGAGCGATCTTGACGGGCGTATCCAGGACGTCAAGAGCGAGGTCATTCAGCTCAACCGCGATCTGCTGGTGCTCGAGGAGGAACTGCTGTTTCCGGCCAATACCCAGGTTGCGGTCTTTGTCTCCATGGACGTGGGCAAGCTGTTCGTGCTCGATTCGGTGCAGGTGAAGCTCGACGACAAGGAGGTGGCCAACTACCTGTACACGCCGGCCGAGGTCCAGGCCCTGCACCGCGGCGGCGTCCAGCGCCTGTACCTGGGCAACCTGCGTGCCGGGTCGCACGAGCTGGTCGCATTTTTCACCGGCAAGGGTCCGTACGACCGCGACTATCGGCGCGGCGCCACGGTGAAGTTCGACAAGGCCACGGATCCCAAGTACATCGAGCTGCAGATCACGGATTCCACTGGAAAAATTCAGCCGGAGTTCGCCGTCAAGGTCTGGCAGTAGCCGTCGATGTCGATGCGGACATTCCTTCGCGAGGCGCTCGGGCGTCTGGCCGGCGGCGCGGCCCTGGCCCTGGCGGCCGTGGTCGCCGGCGGCAGCGCGCCGGCCGCCGCGGCCGAGGTCGACGGGCAAGAGCGACACGTGGTCAGGGATCCGCACTTCGGCGATAGTCTTTTTTACTTTTACCAGCAGCGCTACTTCACGTCGCTGACCAATCTGATGGCTTCGCAGCAGTTCGGCCGCGTTGCGCACCACGTGGACGAAGCCGAGGTGCTGCGCGGCGGCCTGTACCTGTCGTATGGACTGCATCGAGAGGCCGCCGAGATCTTCACGCGCCTCATCGAGCAAGGTGCACCACCGGCGGTTCGCGACCGTGCCTGGTACTACCTGGCGAAGATCCGCTACCAGCGCGGCTTGCTGGCGCAGGCCGAGGAGGCCCTGGGGCGGATCAAGGGCCCGCTCCCGCCGGATCTGCAGGAGGACCGGGGGCTGCTGCAGGCCAACTTGCTCATGGCGCGAGGCGATTACGCCGCTGCCGCGGAAGTCCTCCAGCCCTTGGTCGCCGCCGGCAAGGATGCGTTGTATGCGCGCTATAACCTTGGCGTTGCCTGGATCAAGAGCGGCAACGTCCCCCGCGGCAGCGAGATGCTCGATGAGATCGGCGTCTTGCCCGCGACCAGCGAGGAATTCCGCAGTCTGGGCGACAAGGCCAACGTGGCGCTGGGCTTTGCCGCCCTGCAGAACAAGGATCCCGAGCGGGCCCGGGTCTATCTGGAGCGGGTGCGACTGTCCGGGATGATGGCCAACAAGGCGCTGCTGGGGTTTGGTTGGGCTGCCGATGCGCTCGGCCGACCCAAGGACGCCCTGGTGCCCTGGACGGAGCTCACCGGCCGCGACGCCAGCGACGCGGCCGTGCTCGAAGCCAAGCTCGCGGTACCCTACGCTCTTGGCGAGCTCGAGGCCTACTCGCAGGCGCTCGATGAGTACCGCGGCGCAATCCAGACCTTCGACCACGAAAGCGCCAGTCTGGACGAGTCCATCGCGGCGATTCGGGCGGGCAAGCTGCTCGAAGACTTGCTTGCCAGCAACCCCGGGGAGGAGATGGGCTGGTTTTGGAACATCGACCGGCTTCCCCAGATGCCTCATGCCGGGCACTTGGTCGAGGTGCTGGCGCTGCATCAGTTCCAGGAGGAGTTCAAGAATTACCGCGATCTGCAGTTCCTGGCAAAGAATCTGCGGGACTGGGCGGGCAATCTGGGCATCATCGAGGACATGCTCGCCAATCGCCGCCAGGCCTTTGCCGAGCGCTTGCCGCAGGTGCAGGTCATGGCCCGCAACACAGGGATCGGCAAGCTGGAGAAGCAGCGCGACGAACTCGCCGCGGAGCTGGCGCGCGCCCAGGAGCAGTCCGACGGCGTGGTCTTTGCCGACGCCAAGGAGCGCGCGCTGCGAGTGCGCCTGGAGCGCGTTCGCGCTACGCTCGAGCGCGATGGCGCCGACCCGCAGTTGACCGGGGCGAGCGAGCGCTATCGGCGGGTAGCCGGGGCCATGAGCTGGCAATTGGCGCAGCAGTTCCCGGTGCGCCTGTGGGATGCGAAGAAGGACTTCCGCCAGCTCGCGCTGGAACTGGAACGGGCGCGCGCTCGCGACGCCGATCTGGCGCGGGCGCAGCGCGAGGAGCCGGCGCATTTTGACCAGTTCGCCGCGCGCATCGCGGCGCTCCAGCTGCGCATCCAGGCACTGATCCCGCGCGTGACCGCACTCCTGGAACTTCAGCGCGAGGCCGTGCAGGAGATGGCGGTGGCCGAACTCGAGGCCCAGAAGGAGCGGCTTACCGTCTACACGATTCAGGCGCGTTTTGCCGTCGCACAGATCTACGATCGTGCCGGTCTTGCCAAGGAATCTGGCCATGCGCCGGGGCCATAGCCTGGCACTGCTCGCCGCCGGTGCGCTCTGCGGGTGCGCCAGCGCGCCGGCGCCCGCGCCGGCGCCGACGCTCAAGAGCCTGCAGAGTCGCACCTATGAGGTACCGGCCGCCAAGGGCATCGACACCAGCGACGAAACCACGATGGCCGCCTACCGGGCGTACCTCAAGACCGCTCCGCAGGATGCGCAGCGGCCCGAGGCGATGCGCCGGCTCGGGGACCTGGAGATGGACCTGGCGGACAATCGAATCGTGAGCGGGACCAAGGAGGGCGCCGCGGTCAAGGGCGCCGAAACGTATCAGCGCGCCGTTGCCCAGTACCGGGACTTTCTCAAGACCTACCCCAACGATCCGGACAACGATCGAGTGCTCTACCAGCTGGCCCATGCCTACGAGGAGGGCGGCGACCTGGAGACGGCGCTCAAGGTGCTCAACCAACTGGTGCAGCAATATCCCAAGACCCGGTTTCTCGACGAGGCAAACTTCCGCCGCGGCGAGCTGCTCTTCACCATGCGCAATTTCCCTGCGGCGGAGCAGGCATACGCAACCGTGCTGCGCAGCCCGACGCACACGCCGTACTACGAGCGCTCGCTCTACATGCAGGGCTGGTCGCTGTACAAGCAGGGTCGCCTGGAGGAGGCGCTCAATTCGTTTTTCGGCGTGCTTGACCTCAAGCTGATCGCCCGGGAAGGCGAAGGCAGCCTCGATGCTGTGCCCGGCTTGACGCGCGCCGACCGCGAGTTGGTCGAGGATACGTTCCGGGTGACGAGCCTGTGCCTGGAGAATCTGCAGGGCGCCGAATCGATCCCGGCGTACATGGGCCCGGCCTTGCGGCGCGATTACGAGTTTCGCGTCTACGAGCAGCTTGGTGAGCTGTATCTAAAGCAGGAACGAACGAAGGACGCTGCCGATACCTTCAGTGCCTTCGCGCGGCGCAATCCCTTGCATGCACAAGCGCCGCTGCTCCAGGCGCGCGTGATCGAGATCTACCAGCAGGGTGGCTTCGACAACATGGCGCTGGAGGCCAA
>Ga0209415_10001780_pt1 | contig 40733 bp, 25 predicted proteins | sample PeaSoiSIISIP2007_FD_187696 | JGI IMG/M metagenome (GOLD analysis project Ga0209415, IMG submission 187696) | Peat soil microbial communities from Weissenstadt, Germany - SII-SIP-2007 (SPAdes) (version 2) | ecosystem: Environmental > Terrestrial > Soil > Wetlands > Peat | place: Germany...
ACCCGCGAATTACGCCCAAGTGATACTACACGGTCTCACGTCAGAAAAACGGCCCTCATGTCCAAACTCGGGTCTGACCGTCTTCGACGGACGGACCGCCCTGATCGTAGCCAGAATCCACCGGAAGGGTACCGCCCGACTCGGCCGGCAACTTCATTAGTCGAAAGAAGGGGGGTCCGAGTCATTGCTGGCGCTTGTCAGCGCCGCCGGCAACTGCGAGCGCTTTCTACCGAAGGGGTCTGCCGCCCCTAGGTCCCCCCCTTCCGAGGCCCGGATGGGCGGCTGGGATAAAGGCCGAGGGGCCCAGCACGAGCGTGGGCGAGGCGGAGGCCTCACTATCGCATTGGGTACCTCAGAACGGAGCGGATTCGTCAATGTCAGACTCTGAGGAGGAGACTTATCACTTGACCCGATCATAGGCTCCGGATGGCGTCCTGGACCCACCGTTCGGACCGCCACATCCCGGTAACGTTGGGACTGGTCGTCGCGGTCCTCGGCCTCGTCCTCGGAGGTTTTCCTCTCGGCCTCTTCGGGTCCTCGAATCCGTCAGCGGGTCCCGCCGACGGGCTCTCTCTGGCAGCCTCCCCAGGGATTGCTCCCTCGACCACGATAGTCGTGAACCTGACCTCGGTGAGCAATTACACGACGCCGCTCAATCTCTCCCCGTTATTCTACGGAGTGAACATCCGGGCCGACTCCCCATTCACGAATGCAGAGGCCGGGTATCTGAATGATACGGACACACTGACGTGGCGCTATCCGGGCGGCAACATCGCGGAGGTTTTCAACTATACGAACGGCTCGAAATGGAACGGTGCCACGAACGTACCCGTGACGAACAGCGTGTCCAACTTCATCGCCCGTTGCCGAAGCGTACACTGTAACGCAATTCTGCAGCTTCCCGCGGAAATCAACAGCACGTCTACGGTCACAGACTACGTCTCATACGTCGAGCAGACCCTCAACTTCACCCCCAAGGTCTGGGAGTTCGGGAACGAACCCTCGCTCTGGACCAACTTCGCGCGTCCCATTCCCACCAACGGATCCGACCCCAATTGGCCGTGGGCCAATTGGGGTCCGACGGGGGGAACGAACGCGACCCCATCCACCTACGCGGCCATCGTGCCCGCGATCATCCAAGCGATCCGCCTCGTCGACCCTTCGACGCCCATCGACCCGCTCGGTGGAGTCGGGGGTGGGTCGGCCAACGACTCGGTTTGGGTCTACGCGGTAATGAAGGCCGCCCAGCAAAGCGCGTCGTACATCTCCATCCACAGCTACCTCGGGGACCCTCAGGCGGCGAGCAACAACTCCTCGTTCTATCGTCCCGTCTACAATGGGAAATACACGCTCCCGAAGATCCTAGCGAACGTCAGTGCCAGCATCCGGTTGGCCTGCCCAAACTGCACGGGAAAGCATGCTGTCGGGATTCTCGCGTCGGAGGCGGGGGTATCGAACGGGAGGACCAATGGAAAGTTCGAAACCGGGTTCCCGATGGACATGTGGAACGCGGTGGAGGCGATCCAGGCGGCCCGGGCGAATCTGAGCTCGATCGATTACTTCGCGGATTACAACGGTTATCCCGGATCGTTCATCACGGCCTCCGGGAAGCTGAACCCCTCCTACTTCCTGTTCAAGGACATCACACCGTTCCTGGGGTCGACCGTCCTCAACGTCACGCCTCCCAGCAACGACAGGGGGATGCTCCAGGTCGGTGGGTACTGGGGATCGGGAAACAATTGGTCACTGCTGATCGTGAATCTCGACCCACAGAACAATACGACGATCAACCTCACGGGGACGAGTTTTCCGGTCCACGGGGACATCGAGCAGTACGTGTGGAACGGTACTACGCCCGAACCCATCGGCCACGCCTACTCATGGATGAATTCGACCACGCTCCTGCCGAACTCGATGGAACTCATCACGGTCTACCCCGGCCCGATCACGAAACCCCTGGCCCCGACCGGGATCTTCATCGCCTCCGTCAACGCAACGCAGGCGTGGGTCACGTATTCCCAGCGCCCCGGTCCAATCGTGAACGATACGATCACGGTGGGTAACTGGAGCTGGAACGCCTCTTCCTGTGCCACGTTCGACGTTATCCACCTTACGTACGCGACCGCGGGACTGCTCGTGACGGGACTCCGGCCGTCGACCTCGTACTGTTTTGCAGCGCGGGCCTCGACGGCGGCGGGGGCGGGCCCCCCATCGAACTATGTGGCCGTCAACACCACCTTCGGAGGCCCGACGGGGTTTAGTGCGCCGTCGGTCGGGACCGATTACATCCTTACGACGTGGACGAATCCCTCCGTGGGCCCGCAGGATCACCTCGTGAAAGACATGATGATCGAGGGCTATGCGACTTCGAGCCGATGCGCGGAGTTCAACACCACGCCGCTCAATGTGACGACGACGACGTTCAATATCACGGGACTTCAGTCGGGACTTCTGTACTGCCTGCAAGTAGAGGCGTTGGACCAGTATGGAAACATCCGGTCGAGCCAACTGCTCAACGTCTCCACGCTCGGCGCGGGAACACTTCCACGCCCCCCGGGGCTCGTCTCGAACACCATCAAGGGAGGCGACGAGAGCAATTTCTCCACGGCCACGATCGACGTGCCGGCGGGGGACCTGATCCTGGCGGCGATAGGAATACGGAATGCGAACACCAGCTTGATCCCGTCCATTTCGGACACTGCGAATGACACATTCACGCAGTTGAACGGCACGTTCGTCTCCGCCGTGCCCGGGGATGAACTCTTCGTCTTCGAGTCGTTCCCGGCGAAGGGCTCCTCGTCCGACTCGTTCACCTGTGCCTTCAACAAGATTCTCCCGGGGGCGTGCGAGATCCTCGTCTACCAGAACGTTTCGCCGGTCCAGCCAATCGATACCTTGGGAGCGGTATCTTCCGGCGGAAGTGTCGGACAGGGGTTCGATCCGTACGACTACCTCAACACTACGTCCCAGAACGATATCCTAGTTCTCTTCGCTTCACAAGCCAGCTCCAGCGGGGGTGGAGTGAACTTCACGTCGGGCAACGCGACGCTCATCAACTGGACCCAGGAGCAGGGGCGCGCGGGGGACGTCGGCGAGACGGTCGGCGACGGTTCTCGTCTTCTCACTGGAATCGTCAACAACTACACCCTCTCGATCGCCTCGAATGCGACCAAAGGAAGCAACTGGATCTCGTTCTCCGTGGCCATTCGCGGCGTGCCCCAACTCCTGCCGCCGACCGACCTGACGGTCACGTCCATCGGGAATACGTCCCTCTCCCTTAGCTGGAGCAATCCCACCGGGAATTTCTCGAGCGACACGGTCTATTATTCGACGGATCGCAACTTCACTCCCGACTACTTGGGAACGCTTCAGACGAACGCGACTCTCCGCAATCTAACCCCGGGCACGCCGTACTACATCTACGTCAAAGTCTCGAACTCGACCGGCCTCTTCGGGAATACCTTGGTGGTGGTGGGAACGACACTGGCTTCGACCCCAGCGGCCCCAACCGACTTGATGTTCACGGGAGTGACCACGACCTCGGTCTCGCTTTCGTGGACTCCGGCGAGAGGACCCAACCTCAACAGCACGGTCTATCAAGCGACCTACTCGACCGGCTCCTGCGGGACCTACTCCATCGCCGTGAACAGCACCGGTCCGAATGCAACAACCTCTACCGTAGAAGGCCTAGCCCCGGCGGAGACCTATTGCTTTGAGGTGGTGCAGTGGAATGCGACGGGGCCGAGCAATCCCTCGAACTCCGTAACCGCGACGACCCTTCCGACGGCGCCGACAAATGTTACCGCTCACCCGTTATCGACGACCTCGATCAACATCGATTGGACGAAACCGAGCGGGACGCTGACCGACTACCTCGTCTTCGGGGAGGCCGGACCCTCCTGCGGGTCGGCGACCCCGATCAACACCTCATCGGTTAGCACCTCGTATACGGTGACCGGCCTCACGACGAACAGGCTCTACTGCTTCTACGTCGAGGCGCTCTCGGAGGGCGGACCATCGGCCCCATCCATGGTCGTGACCAATGTAACCGCGAGCGTACCGGCGGCCCCTACTTTCCTCTCGGTCTCCGACACAACCGACTCCTCGATCACCCTCTTGTGGACGAACCCGTCAACGGGAGGTCTGGTCAACAACACCCTCTACTACGGAGCCAGCTGCGGTTCGTGGACGACCTCGCTGACCACTGACGGAATTGCCGTGACCTACACGATTTCGGGTCTAGCATCGGGAACGACCTACTGTTTTGCTGTCCAAGTTTGGAACACGACGGGCGGGAGCCCACTGACCACCTTGAATGGAAGGACACTGGAGTCGCCGGGAGGGGGGGGAGTTGGAGTACTTGGGCTCCCAGGCAACGAGGGGGTCTATCTCTTGGCCGGGCTAGCGGTGGTGGTGGCAATCGCGATAGCCGGGACGCTGATTTTTGCACGCCGGAGATCGCGGCCTCCGGCGAGAGGTTCGTCAACCGATCCTCCTCCCGCATAGGTACCTAGCTGGGCGCGTGCGCGGCAATCCGGTCAACGGGTTTCACGGGTCATCGGGTGGGACTGGCGGGGGGCAGGGGTCCCGGCTGCAGTCTGGGTGGGTCGAACCACCCGGACTTGGGATGTGAGATCTCCCCTTGGCGGCATCACGGACCGGAGGGCTGACCATGTGGTGGACATCCACCGCGCCCGCGAGCGACTGTCGAGAACTCCTTTCCCCGAGGCTTCCGCCCTCGGTCGAGATCCGTGTCCGTTGCTCCATCAATATCGCGCGCTCTCTCGTCCGCAAGAAGTGGCCGCGCGACGAGGACCTCTCAATGCAGATCGCGCGAGGCGGGGCGCCTCAGGCACCGGTCCAGCGGGGGGGACGTTTCTCCCGGAAGGCAGCCCGCGCCTCCCGGTTGTCGGGGCTGTCTCGCAAGGGATTCGCGAGCTCCTGCTCGAGCCGCAGGCCTTCGGATAGCGGCATGGCCAGCCCGCGGCGGACAGACGCAAGCGCGGCACGGACGGCGCGAGGAGGGTGCGCGACGATCGTCTCCGCCATCCGCTGGGTCTCCTCCCGCAATTGGGAAAGCGGGTAGATCCCGTTGACCAGCCCGAGGGCGGCGGCTCGGGTGGCATCGATCGGCTGGCCGGTGAGGATCATCTCGAGGGCGACCGACGGCGGTATCGTGCGTGGGAGGCGCTGGGTTCCCCCTTGTCCGGGAATGATCGCCCACCGGACCTCGGGAAGGCCGAACGTGGCGTTCGTGCTCGCAAGGCGGATATCGCAGGCCAAGGCCAGCTCCAGCCCGCCTCCGAGACAGATCCCATTGATGGACGCGATGATCGGCTTATTCACCTCGAGATTCCGGGTGATGCCTCCGATTCCCGGTTCGCGATTCCAGACCTCCACTCGCTCCTCGGCCGGAACGCTCTGGTAGAACTCACCCATCCGTTTGAGGTCGACCCCGGAGCAGAACGACTTCGATCCGGCCCCGGTGAGCACGGCCACACGTAGGTCCTCCTCGTCACGAACGCGCTTCCACGCCGCCACGAGCGCAGCGTGGGACTCGGGGTCGATGGCGTTCAGTGCCTCCGGACGATCGAGAGTGATCCACGCGACGTGGCCTTCGGTCGTAAAGTGGACCGGCATCGGTCCGGCACCCCACCCTGCCTCTTGGAGTTGTTGGGGTCCCTGCTCGACCCACGACCCCTAACCGGTACGGGACAAGGCGCATCCGCCTTGAACCGTCTCCCTAGCTCGGGTCCGGCGAATGTCGAGTGCACGCACGGAACCATCCACCCCCTCGAGCGAGACCGACGTCCTCGCACCGAGGGGAGCGGAAGGGTTGCACCTGCGGGACATTCTCTACGAAAAGCGGGACGGGGTCGCCCGGATCACTCTCAACCGCCCGAAGGTCTACAACGCCTATGCCACGGGCACGCTGGAGGAGCTCTCCCGCGCGGTCGGTGATGCGGCGCTGGACGACGCGGTCGGCGTGATCGTCCTCACGGGTGCGGGGTCGACCGCATTCTGCACCGGGGGAGACGTCCGCGAGTATGCCGAGCGGTACACGCAGCACCCGCGAGACTACTGGAAGTACATGGGCCTCTTCGAAGGGGCTGTCGAGGCCCTTCTTCGGTGCGGCAAGCCGACCATCGCCCGGCTCAACGGGATCACCGTGGGAGGCGGGAACGAGCTCCAGCTCGCTTGCGACCTTTCGGTCGCCGCCTCGCACGTATACCTGGGGCAGGTGGGGGTCGGCGTCGGGTCCGTGGCGTGCGGCGGCGCCACTCAATGGCTTCCTCTCACGGTCGGCGACCGTCGGGCGCGTGCCATGCTTTTGCTCAACGAGAAGATCCCGGCCCGCAAGGCGCTCGATTGGGGTCTGGTCAGCGAGGTCGCCCCGTCGGTCCGGCACGGAAGCGGATTCGTGGAGGATCCCACGGTCGGGGAGATCTCCCTCGCTCACCAAGAGTTGGAGGGGTACCGCATCGACCTGACGAAGTTGGACGCCATGGTCGACGAGCTTTGCGATCGCCTGCTCGGGATGTTCCCGGAATGTCTTCGGTACACGAAGCAGCAGGTGAACTTCTGGAAGGAGCTCTCCTGGCATAGCACGGTCGGCCACGGCCGGGAATGGCTCTCGCTCCACTTCGCCAATCGGGAACCCTACGAGGGCATGAGCGCCTTTGTCGAGAAACGTCCTCCCGACGTCGCGGGACTCCGTCGGCGTCTCGCGGAGGGAAAGGGCGGCGAGTACCTCTACGGGCGCCCGATGCGCCATTGCACGAACTGCGGGGCGAAGGGACTCCCAGAAGAGTTCGGGTTCTGCGGACGGTGCGGGGCCCCGGTCGTTCCGCCCCGCCCGCCGGAGGGATGAGCGGTGTCGGATCTCGCATCGCCCCCGGCGGTCCCCGGTGGGGCCGCCCCTGGCTTCCTTCGGGACGCGCGGGGTCTTCAACGCAAGCTGGTCGAAGATTATTACGCCCAGTTGGCCCCCAGGGAGGGACCCCGCCGCCCCGTGGCGTACATGCTCGTCGGGGGGAACCTCACCGAGATCGTGCGCTCGTTCGGCTACGACGTCGTCTTCCCGGAGATCGTCGCGCTCAACTGCGCGATCAAGCACCAATCGCTCGACAACATCCTGCACGCCGAGTCCCTCGGCTACGGCCTGGATGTCTGCGGCTACGTGAAGAACGACCTCGGGCTGCAGGACCTGGGCGGGAAGACCTCCTTCGGCCAGATCCCCCGCCCCGACCTGCTCGTCTGCAGCTTCTCGGGTTGCTATGTGTATGTGAAGTGGTGGGAGGCGCTCGCCGAATCGTATGGCGCCCCGCTGTTCATGTTCGATGTCCCGTACATGCGGGAGGAAACTCCCCGCAAGGAGGACATCGACTACCTGGTGAGCCAGCTCTGGGAATTGGTCCATTTCCTCGAGAAGCGCACCGGCCGCGCGTTCGACATGGACGCTCTGAAGCGGGTCCTGGCCGACTCCCGGCGGGCCGAGGACGGTTGGGTGGAATTCCTCCGCGCTGGTCGGCTGCGCCCCTCCCCGATCGAGGCCTACTTCGAGGCGATCTTCTACATGTTCCCGATCAACGTGCTCCGGGGCACTCCCGAGGCGGCTGATTTCTACGACGTGGTGAACGAGGAGATCCGGGCGCGCGTGCGGGACGGGAACTATCCCCTGCCGGAAGAGAAGTTCCGGGTGCTCGTGGAGGGAGTTCCGCCGTACACCAACTACCGGACGTTCTGGGACTTCTTCCGGAAGTGGGGCGCGGTATCGGTGGTCGCGACGTACCCGAAGGTCGGTGGGCTGTTCGACCGCGGCTTCCGGCACGACCCGTCCCGGCCGTTCGAGAGCATCGCCGAGTACAGCCTGGGAGCCTACGTCAACCAGTCCTGGCCCCTGCGCCGGAAGATCATCAGCGACTACCTCAAGGAATACGAAGCCGACGCGGCCATTATCCACGGGATCAAGTCCTGCCGCTCGTTCACCGCCGGCCAGGGCGACCTGCGGGACTGGCTGATCCACGATCAGAAGGTGCCGACCCTCTACATCGAGTCGGACCACCAGGACCCCCGGTATTTCGCGCCCGCGCAGATCAAGAACCGGATGGACGCCTTCTTCGAATCCCTCGAGCAGCGCCGGGCCGTCGCGGCTACGCCGGGAGCCGTTTCCGCATGAGCGTCGTGGTGGCGGGCGTCGACATCGGCTCGACCACCGCGAAATGTGTGATCCTCGGCGAGGATGCGCGAGTGCTCGGGAAGTCGCTCAACCCGGTCGGCATCGATATCGTCAAGGATGCGGAACGCGCACTTGAGATCGCGCTCGCGGACGCGCACGTCCCCCGTTCCGAGGTGACGTTCATCACCGGTACGGGCTACGGCCGGTACAAGGTCTACTTCGGCCAACTGGTCGTGACCGAGATCTCCTGCCACGCGCGCGGGGCCAGTTTTCTCTTCCCTGGCACGCGCCTCGTGATCGACATCGGCGGCCAGGACACGAAGGCGATCCGGATCAACGACAAGGGGGAGGTCGTGGATTTCGCCATGAACGACAAGTGCGCCGCCGGCACGGGGCGGTTCCTGGACGTCTGCGCGAACGCGCTGGGGTTTGATGTCGGGCAGATCGGCCCCTTGTCCCTCCAGGCCCGCCACGCCGTCAAGGTCACCAGCACCTGTACGGTGTTCGCCGAATCGGAGGTCACTTCCTACGTCGCGCGGGGGAAGGACCCCAAGGACATCCTCGCCGGGCTGCACGCCAGCATCGCGAACCGCACCCTCTCACTCATGCAACGGGTCGGGGTGGAGCCCGAGATCACGTTCACCGGCGGCGTCTCCCAGAACGAGGGAATGGTCCAGGCCCTCCACCGCCGGATCGGAGCTCCCGTCAACGTGAGTCCGCTCTCCCAGTACCTGGGGGCTCTCGGGGCGGCGTTGCACGGCCGGGACCGTATCCGGGGAGGTGCGTCGTGATCACGGTCGGTCTCGACCTCGGGGCGGGGGTCATCAAGGGCGCGATGCTCGAGAACGGCCAACGGATCCTCGCGACCGCGTCGGCTCCGTCGCGCGGGATTCCCGTCCAGGCGGCCCGCAACGTGCTCGAGGAACTCGGGGAGATGGCGAACCTCGCTCCGGGGGAAGTGGACTACCTGTGCACGACCGGCTTTGGCCGGTACTCGATCCCCGAACGGAACCTGCAGATCAGCGACTTCACGTCGTCGGCCCGTGGGGCGATCTTCCTCTTTCCCAAGACCCGCATGGTCGTCGACGTAGGGACGCAGGCCTCCCGGACCATGTCCGTCTCCGAGACGGGGAAGGTCCTCAAGTTCAAGATGAACGAGAAGTGCGCCGCGGGAGCGGGGCGTTTCGTCGAGCGGTGTGCGAAGTACCTGCAGATCCCGCTCGAGGAGATGGGCCCGAAGGCCCTCTCGGCCGAGCACCCCAAGCTCATCTCGAGCGTGTGCGCGGTCCTGGCGGAAACGGAGATCATCAACAACGTCGCGGAAGGCGTCCCGTTGCCGGACATCCTCATGGGCGTCTTCCTCTCGCTCTCCCAGCGGGCCTATTCGCTCATGCGCTACGTCGGGATCCAGCCGGAGGTCACGCTCGTCGGAGGGCTCGTCCGCAATGTCGGAATGGTGAAGGCGCTCGACGATACGGTCGGGATGAACGTCAACGTCACGCCGAACGCCTACTACGCCGCCGCCCTGGGGAGCGCGATCCTCGGGCACGCCCGTCTCTTGAAGCTCTCGTCGACGACCCCCGGGACCGGCGGATAGACATGTCGCCCCTCCTGCAACTCCAGCCGCTGGGCGGGGACCTCGCGGACGGCGGGCCACCCCCGGGCGTCGAGATCTCGGCGGATTTCCGAGAGTTCACCGAGGCGGACACCGTCGAGAAGATCGTTCGACTCGCCGAGGAGATCCTGGCCGACCCGACCTTCCCCACGGTCCGCGCTTGGAGGAAGTCGGGCGGCAAGGCCGTCGGCTGCTTCCCGGTGTACACCCCGCAGGAGCTGGTCCACTCCCTCGGATTGCTACCGGTCGCGATGCAGGGGGGCGGGGAGAACCTCGAGATCAGCCGGGCCGATGCCGCCCTCGGCTCGTTCCTCTGCTCGATCTCGAAGTCGACGTTGGAAATGGCCCTCACGGGCCTCCTCGACCCGTTCGACGCATTCGTCTTCCCGTACATCTGTGACGTGAGCCGCAACCTGGACGGGATCTTTTCCCGGACGCTCCCGGATCGCCCGTCGCACATGCTCCACCTCCCCCAGAATTTCACCTCCCCCGCGACGATCCCGTTCCTGGTGGCGGAGTACCGCAGCCTCCTCGTGAAGCTCGAGCACGTCGCCGGCCGTCCCTTCTCCCAAGAGGACCTGCGGGCCTCGCTCGAGCTCTTCAACGAGCAGCGCGCGCTCGTCGACCGGCTCGCCGCCCTCAAACGGGACACCCCGTGGAAGGTCACGCTCGTCGAGTACTACCTCCTCTTGCGACTGGGCGGTCTCCTCCCCCGGGAGGTCCATATCCCCCTGCTGCGACGGGCGCTAGCCGAGATCGAGGGGCGGGAGCGGAAGAACAAGGACGCGATCCGGGTGATCGTCATCGGGCCGTTCTGCGAGCAGCCTACGCTCGAGCTCCTGCAACTGGTCGAGGACGTCGGGTGCTACGTGGTCGGGGAGGAGCTCCAGATGCTCCACCGCTGGTGCCCGCGGATCGAGCCCGGCGCCGACCCCCTCGAGAGCCTCGCTGCCTCGTACGTCCGCACGCCCCTCGACATCGGTGTCCGGGCCACGCCGACCACGAAGGGGGCCGCGGTCCTCGCGCGGGTCGACGCCGCGCGGGCCCAGGGAGTACTCTTCCTCACCGCCAAGTTCTGCGAGCCGGCCCTCGAGGACGTGGTGCTGTATCGGAGGGCGCTCGACGGCCGTGGCCTCCCGTACCTGCACATGGAGTTCGAGGAGAAGTCGACCACCTACGAGCAGGCCCGGCTGCAGCTCGAGACGTTCGTCGAGTCGATCCTCTTCGATTGAGCGGGGAGGACGATGAGCGGAAAGGTACCGGGCTCGGTCACCGTCGAGCGGGTCGGCGGCCGGGCCACCGTCACCTGGGAGCACGGACCAGCCAACGTCTTCGACATTCCGCTCCTCGAGGAGCTCACGCGCGCGCTCCGCCAGGAGGAGGTCCAGGAAGCCCACGTCGTCGTGCTGCGCGGCGGAGGGAGGGGCTGGAGCGGCGGCCTTAGCGTCGCGGATCATCTGCGCCCTCGGGTGTCGGCGATGTTCGACGCGTTCCACGAGACCCTCACGACCCTGTGGAACCTGCCGTCCCCGACCCTGGCTCAGGTCCACGGACGCTGTTTGGGGGGCGGGTTGGAGATGATGATGGCGTGCGACCTTGCGATCGCCTCCGAGGGAGCGACGTTCGGCCAACCGGAGATCCGCCTGGGGGTGTTCGCGCCGTTCGGAGCCGCCACCTACTCCTCCCTCCTCGGGGCTCGGGCCGCGGCCGAGCTCCTCTTTGTGGGAACGCCGTTCGACGCGCAGCGAGCGGCGTCGGTCGGCATCGTCAACCGGGTCGTGCCGGAGGAGACGCTGGATGCGTCGGTGGCGCTGCTCGCCCAGACGCTCTGCAGCCACCGCCGCGAAGCGCTACGTCGGCTCAAGCAGGAGCTCCATCGTCCGGAGCTCGACCCATGGTCGCGGCTCGCCCACGCGGAACGAACCTACCTCCACGATCTCATGGCCGCCCCCGAAGCGGAAGAGGGGCTGCATGCCTTCCTCGAGAAGCGGACGCCCGTCTGGAAGGACGGCTGACGCGACCTCCATGCGGGCGGCCCTGTTCGATGGTCCCGGCACTCCGCTCGTCGTCCGCGAGGTGCCCCGCCCCGTTCCGGGACCCGGCGAAGCCCTGGTGAGGGTGGCCGCCTGCGGCTTCTGCCACACGGACCTGCACTACCTCGACCACGGGGTCCCGACGGCGAAACCCCCGCCGATCATCCTGGGTCACGAGATCTCGGGCACGGTCGAGGAGCTGGGGGCCGGCACCGCGGGGCGAGCGGTCGGGGATCGGGTGCTCGTCCCTTCCGTCCTTCCCTGCGGGACCTGCGAGATGTGTCGGTCCGGGCGCGCCAACATCTGTCCCCAGCTCCAGATGCCGGGCAACCACCTGGACGGGGGGTTCGCCGAATTCGTCCGGGTCCCGGCCCGGGACCTCGTGCCGCTACCGGCCGACCTCGACCTCGCCCGAAGTGCGGTGATCGCGGATGCCCTCACGACCCCGTACCACGCGGTCGTTCACCGCGCCCGGGTGCGGAGCGGGGACTGGGTGGTGGTCGTCGGATGCGGCGGCGTGGGCATCAATGCGGTCCAGTTCGCGGCCGCCGCGGGAGCGAACGTGATCGCCGTGGACCTCCGCCCCGAGAAGCGGGACGCGGCGCGGCGGCTCGGGGCCTGCGACGCGCTCGACCCCCGCGAGCACCCCGACCTCGGGCGCGAGGTGCGGAAGAGAACGGCGGGCGGGGCGGACGTGGCTCTCGAGGTCGTGGGGAAGCCCGAGACCGTGACCCTGGCCCTCTCCACCCTGCGGCGGGGAGGACGGTTGTGCGTCATCGGGTACAGCGATTCGGTCGTTCCGATCCCGTTGAATCGACTGATGTTCTTCGAGTACGAGATCGTGGGCTCGCTGGGGTGCCGTCCGGTGGATTATCCCCGCGTCATCGAGATGGTGCGCCAGAAGAAGGTGAGCCTGGATGCGGTGGTGAGCGGCACCCTTCCTCTCGAGCGGATCGGGGAAGCCGCCGAGGAGCTTCGCCAGGGCCGGGGGTTTCGGACCCTGATCATCCCTTAGACGGTGGTTCCGGCTCCTCGCTCGTCCCGTCGAGAGCGTCGGGAGACCCTTCGCCCCGGTCGCTTCGCACGGAATGCGTCCGGAGCACCCCGGCCTCGGCCTGGCGTTTGGAGGCGAGCTTTCGGATCCCCCGCCGCAGGTTCTCCATCGCGGTCGCCCGGCTGACCCCGAGGGACTTGGCCACATCCTTGAGCTGCGCGCGGCGCGGATAATCATAGTACCCGAGCGCGAACGCGGTTCCGACCGCCATCTCCTGGCGGGCCGTCAGGTCGAGGGACCCTCGGTACGAACCGATGCGAATGAGCGAGGCGGGCGAGTTGCCGGGCGTGGTGAACGAGGCCAGGAGGGGGTGGGCGTCGCGGACGCGGTGGACGAGGACCCTCCACTCCCCTTCCGGAGCCTCCCCCGCCAGCCCTTCGGCCGGAGGAAGGAAGGGACAGCTCATGCAAATGGCTCCCATATCGAAGACGCTCTGGCACACCGGTGGGAGAGGCCCGACCAAGCGGACGAGCAGTCGGTGGGGGCCGAGTTGCGTGAGAGACACCTGCTCGGGACTGGGCCGCTGTTGAAGGAACGCCTTGATCTCGGGGAGCGTCGCCGGGGTCGCGTTGATCTCCAGGAGCTGGAGGAGGCGACGAGGGGACCCCTCGGTTTGACGACAGACGTGGAGGCGAACGCCGGCACCCCAGCGGGCGCCGAGGTCCTGCATCCAGTGCGGCACGGGGCCGCCCCGGATGCGGAGCTCCACGAGCGCGGCTTCTGGTCGGGGAGAGCCCCGCCGGGCCGAAGGGACAGGCCGGGTCGCGGAGTCGGCGTGGCTCACGCCCTCGGGGGCATTCGTGACCGGCCGGCCGGACGGCGGGGCCGGAGCGGAGGGGACGCCATCCGCTTGCCTTCGGCGATCACCGCGCGCAGGATCGCCTCCACGTACGCCGGTTGGAGTCCGTGCCGCCGGGCGGTCCTTCGCGCCCCTGCGAGGACCCGGCCCTCTTGCTCGCGGTCCACCAACGCCTGCCCGACCGCTCTCTTGTGGCGCCATAGCCGCTCGACGAGCTCGTGGCGTTCGGCGAGAACGGCGACGAGCTCGCGGTCCAGCCGGCGGATCTCGGCCCGAATGGCCCAAGTGACTTCATCCCCCTGTAGGACCGAGCGTCGGACGGTCATCCGGTCACATATCCCCGACCGAGAAAAGGGTGTGGCCCCCTACCGGTAAGGGACCCGGCTTACCCAGACGCCGATGCTGGTCCGCTCCGCCATGGAACTCGTACTGGCGACGAACTTCGACGACGGCCTCATCGAACGCGTGTCCGACCTGCCCGTGCGGACGTTCTTCGGGGGCTTTCCGGTTTCGCTGACCGGGGCCGGGCGTCCTCCCTTCATCCTCCCCGAGGTCGACCAAGAACGGTTCCGTCAGCACGTAGCGTCGATCCATCGAGAGGGGCGCGAGTTCTACGCGACCTTGAACAGCAACGACCTGGGTCTCCGCGAGTACGGTCCGGGGTACTTCGACGAGTTCCTGAACGAGGTGGCTCACCTCCTCGACCTAGGGGTGGACGGGTTTGTCATCGCGATCCCGGCCCTGCTCGAGGCCGTCCACCGGGCGTACCCGGAGGTCCCGGTGTCCGTCTCATCCTTCGCACGGATCCGGTCCGTAAGCCAGGCGGAGTACTTCCTCCGGCTCGGGGCGGACACCGTCATCCTCGAAGAGGGAGACCGCAACTTCGCGCTGATCCGCGGTCTCGTCCGAGCCGGCGCCCGCGTGGAGGTGCTGGTCAATCAGACGTGCATTCGGGAATGCCCGTTCCGCGCGCACCACCTGAACACGAGCTCCCTGTGCTCGCAGCCCGGAGGCGACCGCCTCTGGTTCGAGTTCCCGATCCTCGAGTGCGGCCTCGAAGTAGTTCGGGACCCCCGGAAACTGATCTCCTCGATCTGGGTCCGGCCCGAGGACCTGGCGGTCTACGAAGAGGCCGGGGTGCACCGCTTCAAGATCTCCGGCCGGAATCGTCCCACCGCATGGCTCGCTCGCGCGGCTGAGGCCTATACCGACCGCGAGTACCACGGGAACCTATTGGACCTGCTGAGCTTCGTCCAGATCAAGGGCCCCCTGAACGCCCTGTCCACCCTGTCGGCCCGAGGAGCGGTGCCGGAGGTGGTCGAGCCGCTCCGCGACGCGTTCGCCGCGCTCGGCGAGGTGGTCATCGATAACGATGCGTTCCCGAAGGGGTTCCTCCGGCGGATCGCCGCCACCGATTGCGAGCATCAGCGGTGCGACGACTGTGGGTACTGCGGGACGGTCGCCGAAAGGGTCGTGCGGGTCGGTGGACGTTCGCCTTCCCAGTACCGTCCCCCGCGCGATCTCCCCTCCAGCATCAGGTTGCTCCCAGAGTTCGGGACCGCCCCGGCCGGTGGCCCGGCGGCCGACCGGCCCTGACCATCGAAGTTTCCCCTCGACGACCCAGGGGGTCGTCGTTCCTCCTCCCTGCGGGTCGAACGGGTCTCTCCGGCATCGGCACCCACGCGAACCGTCCCTGCGAGGACCGGGCGGATTGCTCCCCTTCTTATCCGCCGCCCGTCTATCATCTGTCGAGGAACCCGCCGCTCCATCGCCGGACGCTCGAACCAGAGACCGAAATGAACGATCCAGCGCAAGGGAACGATCCGAGTTCGACCCGCCAGGGGGCTCCCGCGACGGATCGGACTCCTCGGGTGCGCGTTCGGGCGCCTCCCACCTCCCGGGACGTGGATATCCTGAGCGGCAGAGCGCTCATGTTTCTGGAGGGCTTGCACGAGCAGTTCGACCTCCGCCGCCGGCAGCTCCTCTCGGACAGAGGGGCCCTCCGTCGGGGACTTCGGGAACATCGAGCACCGGAGTTCCCGGCCGAGACCCGGTCTCAGCGGGCGGCCGAATGGACCGTGGCGCCGGCCCCACCGGACCTCCGCGACCGCCGGGTCGAGATCACCGGTCCGGTCGACCGAAAGATGATCATCAACGGCCTCAATTCGGGCGCCTCCGTCTTCATGGCCGACTTCGAGGACGCCCACTCCCCGACCTGGGCCGGGACGATCGCCGGACAGGTGAACCTCTGGGACGCCGTCCGGCGAGAGATCGCGTACACGACCGAGGAGGGGCGCGTCTACCAGTTGGGCCCGAAGCCCGCCACCCTCATGGTCCGACCCCGAGGATGGCACCTCGAGGAGCGCCATGTAGAGGTCGACGGACGACCCATCTCGGCGAGCCTATTCGATTTCGGTCTGTTCTTCTTCCACAACGCGCGGGAGCTGCGGGCTCGCGGAACCGGCCCGTACTTCTACCTTCCGAAGATCGAGCACTACCTCGAGGCTCGGCTCTGGAACGATGTCTTCCGATGGTCCCAAGCGGAGCTGGGTCTCCCGAACGGCACCGTCCGGGCGACCGCGCTGATCGAGACCCTGCCCGCCGCCTTCCACATGGATGAGATCCTCTACGAGCTCCGCGACCACTCGGCCGGGCTCAACTGCGGCCGCTGGGACTATCTCTTCAGCTTCATCAAACAGTACCGGGACGAACCCCAGGTCCTCTTCCCGGATCGCGCCCGCTTGTCCATGGCGACCCCGTTCCTGACCGCCTATTCGCACCTCCTCATCCATACGTGCCATCGGCGCGGCGCCCACGCGATCGGGGGCATGGCCGCTCAGATCCCGATCAAGGGCGACCCGGAGGCCAACGCCGCTGCGCTCGCGTTGGTCCGGGTGGACAAAGAACGGGAGGTCCGCGCCGGGCACGACGGTACCTGGGTCGCCCACCCGGCGCTCGTGCCGCTCGCGCGCGAAGTGTTCGACCAGGGGATGGAGGGCCCCGACCAGATCCATGCCCTCCGGGAGTATCGGGTCGCTCCCCTCGACCTCCTGCAACTTCCCGCCGGTCTCATTTCCGAAGATGGGGTGCGACGGGATACGCGGGTGGCGCTCCGCTATCTGGAGGCGTGGCTCCGCGGGGTGGGGTGTGTCCCGATCGACCACCTTATGGAAGACGCAGCGACCGTCGAGATCGCCCGTAGCCAGCTCTGGCAGTGGATCCACCACCGGGCCCGACTCTCGGAGGGAAAGGAGGTGGACCCCGCTCTCTTCCGGCACATCCTCCAGGAGGAGGTTCGGCTGCTCCGCGCCGAAGGGGGCGAGCCTGGCAGCCCGACGGTGGACCGCGCTGCGGCCTTGCTGGAGTCGGTCGTGACCGCCGGGGAATTAGAGGAGTTTATCACCGTCCTCGCGTACTCCCTGTTGGAGGAGCCCCCGGGGGCGGTGCCATGACCGAGAACGTGGGCACGGACTGGAAGACCGCGGAGCGCTGGAAGGGGATCGTCCGGCCGTATCACCCGGCGGATGTCGAACGCCTACGAGGGTCCGTTCAGATCGAACATACCCTCGCCTGCCTCGGAGCGCAACGCCTGTGGCGGCTCCTGCACAGCGAGCCGTTCGTCCCGTCTCTCGGGGCGATGACCGGAACGCAGGCCGTCCAGATGGTCGCCGCGGGCCTGCCGGCGATCTACGCGAGCGGTTGGCAGGTCGCGGCCGATGCGAACAACGCCGATCAGACCTACCCCGATCAGAGCCTTTATCCGGCCGACTCGATGCCCGCCTTGGTTCGTCGCCTCAACAACGCGTTCCGGCGGGAGGACGAGAAGCAACACGCCTCGGGCAAGGAGGAGACCTACTGGTATGCCCCGATCGTGGCGGATGCCGAGGCGGGGTTCGGAGGGACGCTCAACGTCTTCGAGATCACGAAGGGCCTCATCGAAGCCGGGGCGGCCGGGCTTCACCTCGAGGACCAGCTGGCGTCGGTGAAGAAGTGCGGGCACATGGGCGGGAAGGTCCTCGTGCCGGCCCGGGAATTCAACCAGAAGCTCTGGGCCTCCCGCCTCGCGGCCGACATTCTCGGGGTTCCGACTCTCCTGATCGCCCGGACCGACGCGCTCAGCGCCAAGCTCCTGACGAGCGACATCGACCCCCGAGACGCGCCGTTCCTGAGCGGGCGACGCACCCCCGAGGGATTCTTCGAGATCACCGGCGGGCTCGACATGGCGATCGCGCGGTCGCTCGCGTATGCGCCGCACGCCGACCTGCTCTGGTTCGAGACGTCGTCCCCGGACGTCGAGGAAGCCGACCGGTTCGCTCGGGAGATCCACCGGGAGTTCCCGGGGAAATTGCTCGCCTACAACTGCTCTCCCTCCTTCAACTGGCGAAAGAAGCTCGCCCCGGACGTCATCGCGGACTTCCAATCCACGATCGCGGAGATGGGCTACAAATTCCAGTTCGTGACGCTCGCGGGCTTCCACGTGCTGAACCTGTCGATGTTTCGGCTCGCCCGGGGATACGCCCAAGCCGGAATGGCCGCGTACACCGAGCTGCAGGAGGATGAGTTCCGCGCGGCCGACGAGGGCTATGCGGCGGTGAAGCACCAGTCCTTCGTGGGGGCCGGGTACTTTGACGACATTGCCCAGGTGCTCTCCGGAGGCCTCACCACGACCCTCGCGATGGACGGGTCCACCGAGGAGGAACAGTTCGCGAAGAAGGGGAAGACCCCGGCGACTCCCGCCGCGTCCCGACCCCGTGGACGGTCGGCCGCCACCAAAGCGGACTGAACCGCCCACGTCGGGTTGCCGCCTCTCGGGAAGAACCCGACCTCCGTCGCCGTAGGGAGGGGGCCTCGCACTAGTGGCTCGCGCTCCCCGTCCAATCTAATTCCAGCGGCCCACCCCAACGGGTGCCGCCGAGGACGGGCCGCCCGTCATCACCCCTGCCGCTACGTAGGACGTGGCAGCGCGGAGCGACGCCGGTGCCGGGCTGGGCTCGGCCACCGCATAGATCGTTCCCGACCCGGTGACCGTGAGGGTCGTGGTCGCTCCCCGATCCGGCGCGAACGTCAGGTTCGAGTTCGCATACCAATGGACCCGAGCGATCGACCCACCGGTCAGTCGGAGCGTGTACGTTCCGGACGGGAGATGGATCGTGGTGCCGGCGTGGATCACGAGGGTCGTGCTGCCGCTCGAGAGCGTCACCGAGAGATGGGGGTCGTACGGGAAGTCGATGAAGGTCACCGGGTGGGTGACGTCCGTGAACCGCGCCGTGATCGTGCCGGATCCCCCGATCGTGACGTTGTACCACGCGGTCCAGGTCCCGGCAAAGTTCTCGACGTCGGCGAGGGTGTTGATGCTGAGCGCGTACGCCGTGCCGACGTGAACCGACCCGGAGGTCGACCAACCCTCGAACGTTCGACCCGCCGCCGGGGTCTCGGCGATGAGGTACGTGCCCGGACTGACCGAGACGGTCCTCGACCCCGAGAGCGAGTCCACGGCGTCGAAGTGGATCGTCCCCCCGTGCGCGACGAAGCGGACGGAGTCCGTCGCTGGCGACGCCACGAAATGGGGCGTCACGGTGGTGCTCCCATTCACGAGGATCGAGGTGATCGAGTCGGTGAGGTTCGCGATCCAGGCGGCTCCCCCGTTCCCGACCGTCCAATAGGCGAAAGTAGAACCGGGATTGGCCACCGCCTCGAGCTGATAGTCGAGGTTGCCGACCTGGGGAAGGTGGACGCTCCCGTGGACGGCGTGGCCGTTGATGGCGAACCCTCCCTTGGCGCTATTCCCTCCCTGATGGAGAACGGCCACGGAGGAGAAGACGGCCGTCAGATAGTCCGGCCCGTACTGCACCAGCGCGTACGACGACGCCGAGAAGTTCGACATCGTCGACATGAAGCCCGGAGCCCAGGTGACGAACCGGTAGCCGGGCGCAGGAAGGGCCTGAACGGCGTAGGTCCCCTGGTCTGCGGTGAAGACGGCTCCCGAGCCGAAGGTGAACGGACCAAACTGGATCGTTCCCCCCTGCGCCGGATCCGTCGCTAGCCAGACCGTCGCGGTCAGAGGGGTCGCTTCGTAGTGGGCCTCGAGCGTCCCGCCGATCGAGGTGACGTTGATCCAGGTGTAATTGGTCGCCGGAGCAAAGACGTAGACTCCGCTCGACCAGGTCCAGCCCGTGAAATTGAATCCTGGCGCTGGGTTCGCCTGAACCGAGTAGATCCCCGGAACCAGGCTGAGGGTCCGGCCCGGAGCCACATTGGTCGCGGTCGAGTGAAACACCGGGGCCAGGCCGAAACCGGGACCCGCCGGAGGATAGAGGGCGTTCAGCTGGAACGCGAACCCCGGCACGACCGTCACGAATCCGTGCCCACCCATGTCCCGGAACGTGACGGAGGTCGCGGGAGGCGGAGTCGCGCCAAAGTGGGCGGTGAGACTGCCGCTCCCCGAGAGCTGGAGACTGTTCCAGGCAGGGCCGGCCGCGTCCAGCGCAACCGACGAACTGGTCGTATACCCCTCAAAGTACTGTCCCGGCGCGGGCACCGCATTGATGGAGTACGCTCCGTCCGCGAGGTGATGGAATGAGGTGGAGGCGGAGAGCGAGTCGTTGAGGAAGAACACCGTGCCGGACCCCGACACCCCGACGTGCAGCGAGCTTCCGGCCGTCGTGGGGATACTGAAGTTATCGACCGGGTAGAAGTTGAGCCCGCTCGAATCGGTCTGGAGGGAGGACGCGTACTCGGCGTAGGTCCCGAAGTCCTGCGTGGTGCCGCTGTAGTCGGTGGCTCCGAACTCAAAGGCGTTCAGCGACGCATCAAAACTGTACCACGGGTAGCTGCAGTACGCGCTGCCGTCGCGGCCGGTACAGTTCCCGTAGCTGAGGCCGTCGATCCACGCCGACGCGCCAAAATCCTGCTCGAATCCGTACTGAGCGGCGGTCTGTCGCTCCGCCGAGTTGAAGAAGACGACGGGGTAGAAGTGCCAGGGGACCTTTGTGTCCGTGGCCCAGTCTTTCGGGTTGTAGCTGCCGCACGGAACGGCCCCGTTGAGCGGGTTCGGGGGAGGGAGGCCGGAATTGCATCCGCCGAAGGTGTCGTTCTCCGGATCGTCCGTCGTGTGGCCGGACTCGAAAGCGAAGGAGACGGGCAGGTCTCCCCCCGGGCTCCACGGGAGGGCGTCCTGGACGTTGTTCTCCAGATACGCCGGGTTGAGGGGGTAGTGCTGCTGGTAGTTGTACAGCCGCAGATGGGAGGTCACCCCGCTCGTCGTGTCGATGACCGAGATCTTCTCGCCGTGGGGCGAACCCTCCCATCCGGTCATGTTGACGTAGAGGTGGTCGCCTTCATTCATTTGCAGCGGGGTACCGTTCGGCTCATTGAGCGGGGCCGCGAAGCACGGGTCCTCGTACCCGTTCGACAGCTGGATCTGCCACGCGACCGCGAACGCCGACCAGGCTCCCACTTGGACCTCGCCGGCCCCGTTCGTGTCGGGGTACATCTGGAGCTCGAGGAAGCATTGACCGTTGTAGCCGTAGGGGTCGTACAGGTTCATTCCGAACCAGATCGCGATGTAGATGTCCGACTGGTTGTGCGAGGGACCTCCGTCTACCGGGAGCGAGACGTTCCACGAAACGTTCCCCCCGCTCCCCGGGAGGTCGGAGTACGGGTTGATCGCCGGTTCGTCGTGGCCGATGCAGCCGTTCGAGTAGAACGATTGGCCACCGGACGGCCATTTGCCGACACAGACCCCATGGCCGCTCGGATAGGACGTGCCGCCTGAGCCCTGCTGGGGGGAAGAGGCGCTCGGCCCGCTGGAGGGCACCGACGGAACGGGCGCCCCGGGAGGCATCGCGTCCGGACCCCAAGCCGCCGGTAGGTGCGCGGGAGTCGGACCTGAATACGCGAGGCGAGGGACGAGGCCCGAGGGAAGACTCGGGCCGGAGGCACCCGCCGTGGCAGGAGTGGGCTCGACGGTTGCGGACGGGGAACCGGCAGGGGCGGCCAACGCGACCGACGGGGAGGAAGACCCCTGCGGCTGGGCGATCGCACCGCCCGAGGCCAGCGTCGCGGCGACGCCCAGCAACATCATCCCGACGATCGCGACCGACCATACTCCCCTCTTCCATGCGACCATAGTTTTCTCAGTGCTCCGACAACGGCCCTCGAAAAATCTCCGCAGACCCAGGCGGTCTGCGCGACAGATACCGGTTCACCGCAAAGCGACCGGCGGGGCGACGCGAGCCCTCCACGACGAGAGCAAGGCATCGAACTATTAATTTCCCCGGAACTCCCGTTTGGGGTATTCTCGGGCCTCCTTCACCTCCGCTCTGGGAGGATCGCCCCTCGATGGTGAAACACTCGGAGCAAAGCGTCTCCGAACCCTGCCACTACCCACCCGTGGTATTAGCGGTCCCCCCAAGTGGACCGGTGGCGGGGCCGAGGTCGCCTGCGTCTCCGGCAGCGAGCTTTGGGGTGACTCTCCTCAGCCCTTGGTGACCGCGGACCCCGGCCTGGGGCGGGTGGGCCGATTATTTCGGATGTCGGTTGCCCAGTAGCGAGTTCGAGTCCTCGGTCGACCTGGGGCGGACGGTTCGGCCCCGCTCATGGCGGTCGCGGACGAAGGAGCGAGCCAACTTCCGGTCTTCGCGTGCCTCTGTGGGGGGTCGAACTGCCATCACGAACGTCGAATACGCGGGGAGCCCAAGGATCTCGGGAGAGCGAGGAGCGGGAAGGGGAGCGGAAGGGCTTGTCCGCTCGCTCGGCCGCTCCAAGGGTTCTGGAGCCATCCCCGAGAAACCGAAGGCATAGGTCCCTTTGCATCCCGCGTAAATCCGGCCCTCAGCGATCGCTGGGGCCGAGTAGAAGGTTCGGCCGCAATCCCACTCCGTCAGGACCTGGCCGGTGGAGGCGTTGAGAACATCCAGGTCGTCCCCGCCGGCAACGACGACGATTCCATTAGAGTATACCGGTGCGCCGTAGACGTCACCCTCCATCCCTACCTGCCACTTGGGCGTCCCGTTTCCGGGATAGAGGGCCCGGATGACCCCCTGGTAGAGCTTGCCACCGACCTTCCCCGCGGCACTTCCGTCGTACAAGAGACCCCCGCCCCAGCTCAGCGGGGCGACGTTCTCGGGAGTGGTGCCGTTGGAAACGACGGTCTCCCACACCGGACCGGCGGTGATCTTCTTCGCTTCGAACGCATACACGATCCCGTTCTTGTTCTCCACGGCGATCATCGGCGTTCCGTTCGAGAGGTGGTAGTAGGTAGGGGTCGAACCGAAATCCGAATCTCCGATCGCCTGGTTCCCCGGGACCTGCCAGGACCCGAGCGGGGCCAGGGTGGTCGCATTGATGGCGACCACCGCCTCGGAGTACAGGCTGGTGTAGTTACGGAGCGGGTTCCCGGTGGCGAAGAAGATCGTGTTGTTACCCGCATCGAAGGTGGGGGACCCCCAGATGCTCGATCCGACGTACTTGCTTCCGACCGAGGTATTGAAGAACCCCACCACTTTGTGCGTGGTGAGGGAAACCTGGAACAGGCCCCCCCAGACGAGCGGCCGGTCGCACCGGCTGGCGTTCCCGATGTAGGCGTAGCCGTCGGCGATGAGCGGGCTCGCCCAATTATAGCTCCCCTTCGCGATCTCTCCGATGGGTAGATCCCACGCGACCTTGCCGGTGCTGGCGTTGAGGGCGTACCATCCCGTGATTCCGTTCGAAATGTTGCCCGTGCCGGTGATGTTTCCTCCGCCCACGTAGACCATCCCTCCGGTCACGGTGGCAGAGGAGGTGATGCCAGCGACATACGGGTTGCAGCCCACAGGACCCACCTTTGGCTGCAAAACCTGACCGATGTAAGTATCCCATAGCACGGCGCCGGTGGTGGCGTTGATCGCGTATTCGTCCCCATTGTCGGCACCGATGTATACGGTGCCGTTCGAGACCACCGGCTCGGCCTGGATGCCGTTGGTGGAAACGTTCCAAAGCTCCGTGAGGTTCGCCGCGTTCGCTGAGGAGAGGGCCGTTTCCTGGTAGTTCGCGGCGTCCCGGGTGACTCCCCCGAGGTACGTCGGCCAGTCGCTCGTGTCCTTCGCGAACGCGATGTTCACGGTCTTGTAAAAGCCCTTGACGGTCACCGAACCGGATCCGGGCGTCGACGTAAACCCGCTGATCGCGCCCACCGTGAACGGGTAGGTCCCGTTGGGTACGGAGAAGGTCAGGGTCGACTTCGTGGGGGGGTTGATGGTGCTGGCGAGGGTGACGTACCAAGGCTGGGCCGCGGGGAGCCCGGTTTCCCGGAACTTTACGGTGTACTGGGGACCGACGGATCCTACCGGTTTGAGAGAGAGGCCGTCAGCGATCCAGTGGGTGTTCGGCTTCGTTACCGTAGCGTTCATCCACGTGGCGCCCGTTACGGTCGCATCGCGGTCGAAATCGGCCGCAGTTACATTCGCCCCCGAAACGGGGGAGTGGGCGTCATTCAGCAGAGTGTCGGTACTGGTGGCGCTCCAGATCCGGGTCTGGTGGGCCCCGACTCCTGCGAGGACGAGATCGGAGGCGGTGGCGGCGACCTGAGTGCTGGCGTTCGGCGCGTTTTTGGACGTCGAGTCGTTCGATGGGGTTCCGAGGTGGTCGAGGGGTTTCGGGCCGACTCCGGAGACATCAATGATGTCCACGCCCGCGCTGTAGATGGAAGAACCCGAAAGTGTGGCGGTCACGGTCTTGGACGAACCCGCGGTGACGCTGTACGCGGCGAAAATCCACAGCGAGTTGTATCCGGTGGGGTTGTCCTGGCGCTCGTCCAGGAGGGGGGAAAAGGGGTCGTGAGAATTGTCGGCGAGACTCACCGTGTTTTTCCCGTACAGGCTGACGAAAACGATGATCGTATCTCCCTGGCTCGAACTGAACCCCGCGGACGTGGCGCTGGAGGCATCAACGGTGAAGCTTTGGTGCGCCGAGACGGTCGGCGCCGTGAGGGCCATGGTTTCGAGGCCGGTGGTCGTGGGGTTGCTGGGAGCCACTGAGGAGACGACCGCCGCTGGAGGGAGGAGCAGGCCTAGCAGGACGGCCACGACGACGACGAGAAGGCACTGCCCAACGGACGGACGATGCGTCACTGATCACATTCGACCATTCGATAGGGCCAACTCCGCCCGCACGTTCTGGGTCAACGCTGTATAACCTTTCCCAGCGCCTGAGCATTCCTCGCCGGGATTCGCGATACGGACCCAGTTCTCTGAGAGAGGGCCGACCCGCCTCCATGGAATCTCGACCCCTCCGAGTCGCCCGACCCGAACGAGCTTCCACCCATCCTTGCAAGGTCCGTTTCTTCGAGGAGGAACGCTCGGTCAGTCCGACGTCGGTGACGCAAGCAGGCTGAGACGGCCCGGGTCGGAGGGGCGGTCGGTCTTCGCCCCCCAGCGTTGAGCAGGCGGGGGTGTCCCCGCCCACATCCCCGAGCCGTCGGGGGCACCCGTAGGAAAGGCTCCCCCGGGCGGGGGGGAGCGGCGGCCGGGAAGCTCGCGCGGCCCGCGCGGAGGGGGTGGCGGAACGGTGGTCAGGGATGGCAGCCACTCACGGCGTAATCGTCCCCATTGAACTCGGCATAGCCGAAGTCCTCGTACAGGTCAGATTCCGTCACCGTGACGTGGTTGACCGGGTCGTAGAAGACAACCACACCGTTGTTGGGGTTGTCGGAAAGGATCACGGAGGGCCCGAGCAACTGGTGGAGCGAGGAGAGAGTGCTGGCCGGAATGGACGGGTTGTCTCGAGAGCAGTTGGTGAGCGGGACACCGCCCCCTCCGCCCGAACCGGACCCGGACCCCGAGCCTCCCCCCCCGGAACCGGGACCGGTGACCACGATCGGCTGGGGGTGCGCGTTCGGCGAGAGCCCCGCCGCGGCGATGAGCACGACCAACACGAAGAAGACGGTCGAGGCTCGGTACGCGACCGGCCAACGGGCCGGTCGGCTCTTCCGCGCCCGCGACGCGCGCGTTCGGGAGCGCTGGAGTACAGGGCGGGCATCACGAACCGAGACGCCCACGCGCAGCAAGGCGACCGAGGCGTTAACGACGAGCAGGGCCACTAGCACGCCAAGAGAGGGAAGGACGAGCGGGAGTGCGGCCGCGCCCACCCCGACGGCGGCCCCGTAGATCGGCTGCAGGACGGGGTCGGAGGGCGCGGTGCGCGGCTCGGTGACCATGTACAGACCGAAGAAGAGGGTCGCCGGGTCCACGACCGCTAGGAAGAGGACGTTCGAATCGACGGTCGCGCTCACGAGCAGGTGCACGGCGGCGACGGCGAGACTGAACGCGACAAAGAATCCGAGAGGGACCCGCCACGCCCGGGGGGTCCGAATCAATAGGACCGCTCCGAGTCCCAGCATCAAGTACTCGCCGAGAGGTCCGACGGCAGCCCACCAGGCGGGGGCGAGACCAAAGAGCACGCCTCCAAGGACCACACCGGAGACCGCGGGGTTCAGGAACGGGTGGCCCCGGTAGCGGAGCGCGTGTCGGATCGCGATCGCCGCAAATGTGGCGGCACCCGCGAGCACGAGGGGGACGACGGGGGGGAAGATGAGGGCGAGGAACAACCCCGTGACCAGGGCGGCGTCGGGAAATCGGAGTCTCGGGTAGCGGGCGGCCTGGAAGGCGAGATCCGTGAGGACCGCGACCAGGGGCAGCACGACGAGGGAGAGCTCACCGAGGCCCGCGAGGACATCTACTCCGTACACGCCGAGGACGGCGAGCGATACCCAGAGCAACCGTGCGGGGGGAAGGAGCCGGGGCCAAGCGAGGTGGAACCTGGGCACCCCCGCATCGTTCGCCGTTGCGCCGGCCGTCACTGTAGCCGAGAGTAGGGTCGGTAGTTGGCTTAACGTTTGATTTGGGGAATTACGGCCCGCCGATCCGTCGGAACGACGGTGTCGCGCTTGACCTGTGAGTGGCCCTCACGGCGGACGTGAACCTCCGTTGAACCGTTAGGTGAGCATCACAACGAATGACCGTCCAAGCCCCCGCGTGGGCCGTAATCGGGGGGCGGCCCCTCAACGCCGCGGCGGGTCGCCGTTCCTGTCGACAGGGGCGGAGCCGCGTTCTTGGCGGTACACCCGCCGGAGCGCTTATCGAAAGCACGGTCGGGTCCAGGGGGTGGTCGGCCCTTCCCCCCGAGCGCTTAACCGAGGGGGTATCACCGCCCGCCGTTCCGGAACCGTGGGCGGCCTAAGCAGGAAAGAGTGCCTCCGGGCCATGGGCGCTCCCCGTAGTGCCCGACCGGCCCGCGAGAGGATACTCTGCGCAACGGATGATCGGATTTCGCGGACCCCCCCGACGATACCCTGCCGAGAAGGACGACACCGAGGGTGGGGTTTTTTATCGTTCGACGAACATGAATCACCCGAAGGACGACCTCGGAGTCGTTACGAAAGACGCACGGACGCCCGGTCAATCATTCGGCACCTTGGGAGCGGAGGCCGGATGAGCAGCGCCGTTCCGATCCCGCCCGAGCTCGAGTCGTTCTTCGATTCTCCCGATCCCCAAACCCTGTTGATCCGGGGGCCCCCGGGCTCGGGTAAGACGATGCTGGCCCTCGCCCTGATGGAGTCGTTCCAGGGGCGTTGCATCTACGTGAGCCTTCGCGTGACCCGCGCGGCCCTCCTCGCTCAGTTTCCCTGGCTCTCCTCGGTTTCGCCCAAGGATATCGAGGTCGTGGACGCGGCCGAACAGAGCGACCGGGTCCAGGACCGCGCCCGCCTGGAGCGCCCGAAGCTCCTCGTGGCCCAACCGACGGAAGCGAAGGACCTCGAGGAGTTTCTCTGGCTCCCGAAGGCCGTCCAATCGGCCTGGAGCTCGGCGGGGGGCGTCGATCCGACGATGATCGTGATCGACTCCTGGGATGCGGTTATCGATCAGTACTTCGAGCGGACCGCTGCCTCGGGTGAATCGGCACCCTCTCGAGCCGAGATCGAGCGTCTTCTCGTCGGGCGGATGATGAGGAGAAAGAATCTCTCCCTCGTCCTCGTGCTCGAGCGGGACACGTTGTCGGTGCTGGACTACATGGTACACGGAATCGCCGAGACCTCGCGTCGCCTCGTGGAGGGGCGGCTGGAACGCTGGCTCAGCCTCCCCAAGCTCCGCGGGACCGCGATCCCGGTCGACACCTATCCCTTCACCCTCGCTCGGGGTCGCTTCACCGCCATCACTCCGGCGCTCATTCGAGACTTCGTCATACGCGCCCCGCTCGCCGACCCTCACCCAGAGGACCCGGGGCAGTGGCCCGGAAGCACCGACTACGCGGAGGCCTTCGGGCGACTGGGCCCCGGTAGGATGACGCTCATCGAGCTCGATTCGGCGGCTCCTCGAGAGATCTCTCGAGTCATGTTGGGCCCGATGATGATCCAAACGCTCCAGATCGGCGGGCGAGGGCTTCTGTTGACCGTGCCCTCCATCGACCCCGAAGACACGTTCGCCTCCGTCAAGGACCTCATCGCCCCGGAGGTGCTCTCGGACCGCCTCCGTGTGATGACCACGGTACCCCTAGTTCCAGGCGTGTTGAAGTCGTCCGGAATCATCGTGCCGTTCCGTTGGACTACGACGGGGGTGCCGGTGCCCGTACCCGAGGACGAAAGGTTCCTCACGGGCGCGCAAGGCTCCAACGAGGCCAACCTCATCGTCGTGTACCTCTCCGGCCTCGAGGCGGCGGCGGAGGCGGCCGGCGTGTCGGTCGGTCATGGAACTTTGTCCGTCCTCGCCGCGACCGTGTTTCCCCGAGGCACGGTCCATGTCGTAGTGTTGGCGCGCTCGGGAGATCCGATGATCCAGGCGGTGAACCCGGTTTCGGAAACCCTCATCAAGGTTCGGTACTCGAACGGCCGGGTCTTTGTCTCTGGCCACCGCCCGTACTCGGCCCCGCTCATCCTTTCCCACGAAGACCCCCCCGAACCGTATCGGCTCACGCCCGTGCTCTAGCGACACTCCTCGTGCGGAACCCCATCGGCTTTCCCCCACGGGCGCTCGCGCTGGGGGATCTCACGGCGAGGAAGAGCCCGTACGGCCGGAATCTAACGGCGGGTTCAACGGTCGCGCGCAGGAAGGATCGCTCGTCGGGGCCCCGAGGACCCGAGGCTGCGGGGACGCGGGCTAACCCGAGCCAATGAACGGGTTGGGTGGCAGGGTACGGGAGTAGGTGAGCGAGTTTTCCCACGGTCGCTCGGGGCCGTGGACGGGCTAGGATGGGATCATCAAATCCCTTCCGTCCTTGCTCCCCAGTCGCCTCTCGCGTGCCGGTATTTCACCTTGAGACGGTGTGGGAGCCGACCGTAAGGGGAGTGGAAACGCTCAGACGGCGTACATCAAGCGGCCCGACAAGGTGCGCATCCACCGATTCTCCCAGTATCTCTTCGTCCCTCCATGCGCCGACCCAAGTGCTGTAGCTCGGCTCCTGGTCCGATTCGGTGGGGCCGTATTCTGGGCATGAGTGGCGCGCGTCGGCCTGCGATCCCCGAGCTTCTAGCGCATTACGGGCGCGCACGCGGGCGGGTGAAAGGGTTCGGGAAGGTGTCCTGCTTGGACTCGCGGGGCGCCGAAGGCAAGCCCTGGTCGCCCACGAGGCATCTCAGTGGATGATGCCGATCCAAAACAGCACAACCGCTACGACCACGATGACTACGATCCAACCGAGTACTCCCATGGACGCTGCAGCACCGGTCTGCTCATTAGGCGAACCTCAAACGGAATCAAGGGGCCGAGACGCCAGGTACCACTCGCCAAAACTCCCGACGCGTACGGACAGCCCCGCCCGTGGGTTCGGACCCTCGTGCCCCTCCGTTGTTAAAGGATAGGGGCAACGCGTCCCGAAGCACCGAACGGTTCAACCGGCCCATCCTCGGGGCGAGCGTGCGCCCCTTCAGAGTACGCCAGAGAACAACCGGCAGGACGATTCCCTGAATCGGGTGAATCGGGAACGGGCTGCGTAGGACTCTTTGGTGATTTCCGTCGATCGCGTCATGTCGTCCTCAAAGATCCGGCGGTAGCTCTTCCCCAGGGCCTGGTCGTAGATGACCGCGTTCGTCTCGAAGTTCCACTTGAAGCTCCGCAGGTCCCAGTTCGCGCTTCCCACGGAGGTGACACAGTCGTCGATGGTGATCGTCTTGGCGTGGAGGAACCCGGCGTCGTACCGGAACGCGCGGACCCCGGCATCGAGCAGCTCGCCCACGTTCGACAACGAGGCCCAGTGGGCGAACGGTTGGTCGGATTTCGAGGGGATCATGATCCGGACATCGACCCCGGACAGCGCGGCGATCCGCAGGGCGGTCATCACGCTCACGTCCGGGATGAAGTAGGGGGTCTGGAGATAGCAGGTCCGCGTCGCCGAATGGACCATCTTCACGTACTGTTCCCGAGGCGGGTTCCAGGTCGTGTCCGGGCCACCGCTGACGATCTGAATGACGGCGGAGCCGGCCTTTTCGGGGGGGGCGAAATAGGACCCCCCGAGTTTCAAGCCTTCCTTGGTCGCATAATTCCAGTCGAGGACGAATCGCAATTGGAGGGCTCGGACTCCGGCGCCCCGGATTCGAACGGCCGTGTCTCTCCAGGCACCGAGGGGGCCGAGCCCGAGATACTCGACGCCGACGTTGAATCCTCCGATGAAACCGACCTTCCCGTCGATCACGGTGATCTTCCGGTGGTTGCGGTAATTGAGACGCAGACCCACGGAGGGGAAGAGGGCCCGATAGAATCCGGAGGACCGACCTCCTTGCGCCGTTAGGGTCCGGTAGCGGAGCCGAGAGATCTTGTTGCCGAGGTCGTCGTAGAGGAGCCGGACCTCTACGCCTTCCCGTGCCTTCGCTTCGAGAGCCCGAAGCAACCGCTCTCCGAGGGCATCGTCCCGGAGGATGTAGTACTCGAGGTGGATGTGGTTCTTCGCTCCGTCGATCGCCTCGAACAACGCCTCGAACATGTGAGGGCCGTCCGTGTAGACTTCGACCTCGTTGCCCGCGGTCAAGAACGCCGCACTATCGGCCACCAACAGGCGGGCCAGGTCCGGGTACGCGACCAGCCCGGCGAGGTTCTTCTCCGTCCCTTCAGGGACACCGAGCTCGAGCCCTTTCCTCACCCGGGTCAGGACGACCTCATCCCCAGTGGATTTGAGACCGAACGCTCGGGTCTTGAAGTACTTGAACCCGAACAGCAGGTACAGGACAAAGCCGACGACCGGCAACGCTACGACCGTCAGCAACCAAGACAGAATGCTCTCGGGATCTCGGCGCTCGAAGAAGATGAGCGTGATGACGGCGACGACGTCAAAGGCGAGGATCAGCCCAACGATCAGGAGGATAAGGTTGCTCGCCGTGCTCTCCACCCTCTTTGACCCGTGACTACCCCGTGGGAGCCGGCGCGTCCTCGGCCCGCCGGCTCGGTTTCGGGGGGGGCAGGTGGCCCGCTCATTTCACGTACAGGCTTTCCCCCTCGTCCAGGAAGGTCACGCGATCGTCGACTCCCAACCGGGCCGATTCCTGAATCAGCCGCCGGCGGGCCTCGCCGCTCGGTTCGAACGAAGCGGGAAACGTCTCGTAGTGCATCGGGAGCATTCTGCTCGCTCCGAGGCTCCGGAACGCGAGGAGAGCGTCATCGGCGTTCATGTGGTTCCGGCGAAACCACGGAAAGAGCGCACCGGCGATCGGGAGGATGGCAAGGGCCACGGGGAACCGTCGCCCGATCTCGCGGAACATGAAATCGTCGAAGCCCGTGTCGCCCGCGAAATAGATGCACGTCGGTCCGGAGAGGACGTAGCCTAGGTGTCCGGAGGTGTACACGAAGGGCAGTCGGCCACCGAAATGCCGGGACGGGACCGCTGTCACCCGCCAGCCTCCGAAGGCGAGCCCCTCCCAGGGTCGTACGACCCGGAGGTCGGTGAAGCCCCGCAATCGCATGGGCAGGGTGAGCCCCCAGGGCACCGCGATCGGGTGATTCCTCCCGACTCGCTTCAGCGACCGATAGTCCAGGTGATCGTGATGGGCGTGGGAGATCAATACTCCGACGACCCCTCGGAGCTCCTCCGGCCGAAACGAGGACGATGAGGTCCGCTTGGTGAAGAACCGTCCGATGCGGTCGGTGAACACCGGGTCGGTGACGATGGTTTCGTCTCCGTATTCGATGAGGAGGCTCGCATGACCGAGGTAGGTGACCTTCGTCGGCGCCCGGGAAGCCGTTGGCTCGGTCATAGACGTCTTCCTGGCCCTCCGATTCACGACGACGGCACTTAACGGACGCAGTGGGAACGACGGACCGATTCCTAAAGAAGGAGTGCCACGACCCCTCCGACGACTCCGCGACCCCATTCCGCAAACTTAGCGGGCCTTCGATTCGACGGGTGGAGGGTGGGGAAGCCTCGCCCGGCCGCCGAGCATAGGAGGCGTGAGGGACGGGGCGCGGTCGAGTGGTGGGTGGGGGGTTAGTCCCCCGGGCGTTTAACAAACGAGGGGAGTATTCTCCCTTTTTATTGCAAGCGAGAGAATAAACTCCTTCGAGCCTGGAAGGAGATCGGGAGCGTCACGACGCAACGCCTCGCCGAGCTTTCGATCCGATGGATGTTACCCGCTCGATAGCCCTTCCCTCTTCGCGCCTCCTCAAATCGGGGCAACATCGATCCCCCGGTAGTGGCTCCAGGTTGACGAGAGAGCGCTCGAGCTCGAGGGCCGAGAGCATACTCTGAAGGATGCGCTCGTCCGGAACCCCCTGACCCCGCGAAGTTCATGAACCGTCGCTGACGTAGGGCCGGATCGAGATGGGCGGAGTTGGGCAGGGGACCCGCGAGTCGGCTCCCCCCCCGCTCCGCCTGGATCCGGCCGAACGTCGACGCGACGCTCTGCTGATCGGGCTGACCTTTGCCGCTGGTGCCGTGGACGCCGTGAGTTACCTCGGACTCGGTCAGATCTTTACGGCTAACATGACGGGCAATGTCGTCTTCCTCGCGTTGGCGGTGGGGGAGGGAAACCTGTCGACCGCCCTGCGTTCCGTGGCCGCCCTGGTCGCCTTCTCACTCGGCGCCCTAGCGGCCGGTCGCCTCCTTCCCAGGCCCCGCCCGCCCGGCCCTTGGCCCCGGCCCGCGACCATGCTCCTGTGGGCAGAGCTCGCGTGCATGTTCGCATTTGCTGTTCTCTGGGCGACCGTAGGCGGTTGGCCGGTCGCGGCCTTCCTGTTCGTGCTCATCGCGCTGAGCTCGTTCGGTATGGGCATACAGAATGCGGCAGCGCGGTACCTGGCCGTCCCCGGCCTGACGACGACGGTGGTCACGGGCGCCCTCACGGGCTTCATGGTCGACCTCCCCGCCCTCGGCATCTCCGGCCCCGCTCAGCGGAGGGCAGGGTGGGCCGTCGTCGCCCTCTTCTTAGGAGCGGCGGCGGGTGCATTCCTCTTGGTCTACGCCCGTCCGTTCGCACCTCTAATCACGGTGATAGTGGTCGCGCTGGTCGGCGTGATCGCTTACCGTTCTTTTGATCGGTCTGCGACCGCGAAGGCGTGATCCTCGACCCGGAGGCCCGACCTCCTCTGCTTCTCTCGCGGGCATCAGGGTTCACCCCGGTCGATACCCGCCGGGGCGACCGGTGCCGGGCACGGCTCAGGCGCGGCAAGAACGGGTGCCGTCACCCTCGTGGCCCACCCGAGAGTACGTAACTCTCCAGCCCCGGCTTGGTTTCCCGACCCCTGTAGATGGGGGGTCGAGTGAGGCTCGCGGTTCAGGGCCCCGGCGAGGCGGCCAGCTCCACCATGAATTTGATCATGACCGAGAAATCCGCGTTCATCCCCTTAGCCGTGGCCGCCGCCGCCATCTGCTGGGCCGCCGACGTCGCCGGCATGGCTACCGAGAGTTCGTGGGCTTCCCGGAGCACGAGGTCGAAGTCTTTGTGCATCAGAGCGAGGGAAAAGTTCGTGGGATACTCGTCTCGCCGGACGTTGTCCAGCTTCGATTTCTGACTCGGGGTGAGCACGGCCGTCTGCTCGAGGACGTCCAGCAACATTCCCTTCTCGATCCCGGCCCTTTGACCGAGGGCGACCGCTTCCGCCAGGGATTGCATGCCCAGGCCGAGCAGCGTGTTGACCACCAGCTTCATCGAGGTGCCCATCCCGCTCGCGCCCAGGAAGAAGCTCGTAGACCCCAGTACATCCAGAATGGGCTTGCACCTCTGGTACGTCTCGTTCTCCCCTCCGACGAAGATCACAAGACTGCCCTGTTCTACCTGCGGAACGCTTCCGGATACCGCGGCATCGATCATGGCGGCGCCGGCTTCCCTGGCCGCTTCATGGACGCGACGTGAAGCGCCGGGCGAGACGGTGCTGAGATCGATCATCGCCGAGCCCGGGTGCACTCCTGCGAGCGCACCGTCGGGACCGAACATCACGTCATGCTGGGCCTCATCGTTCGTCACACAGCTCATGACCACCTGGCAGCTCGCCGCCAGTTCCTTGGGCGTCCGGGCCGGGGTCGATCCCCAGCCCCCTGTCTCCCGGATCTTCTCGACGGTGCGATCGTAGACCGCCACGGGATAGCCCGCGTTCAACAGTCTGCGGGTCATGGCGCCACCCATGTGGCCCATTCCGATGAACCCGATTCTCGTTTCCAACATCCTGCTCCCTGGACTCGTCACAACTCCCCCATTCTTGGCAAGTCGAATGCCAGGGCAACGTACCGGCTCCAGGTAGTTCATGTTGCGGGAGAATCGTCAATGTCGGCTCGAATCGCTGAGCGGAATCTTCCCCGACCCCCCCACGCCGTGATCGAGACGCCCCTCCGGAAATTATTATCCCCAGAGAAATGCGGGAGGAGTCTATCCTCTAAGCGTTTAACAAACGGGGGCAGGGCGTCCACCCACCCGCCCCGACTCGACACCCCCCGGGGACCCTCCTGCCTTGGGTCCCCCACCCGAGCGCGACCCGAAGCTAGTGGCCCTCATCGCCACGCATGACGAGGGGGCTACCCGCTGCGCTGCTCCCTGCGGGGGACACGGTGGGACCCGCTGCCGGATGCATCGTGAAGGTGATGTGGATCGACACCACTCCGCTCATTCCGACATGGCCCGAGGCGGGCGAACCGGTCCAGCCAAGCGTCGACGCGTGCCACGAGTCATCGCCGTACGGCAGTCCTACGGTGATCGAGGTCGAAGCGGATCCGATTTGGACGCCGTGGATGGTCACATACCAGGTCGAACCGTTCGGAAGTCCGCTTTCCGTGAAGATGACCATCGGACCGTACGGCGCGTAGTCTCCACCGACCTGGATCCCGTTCTCGTACGCCCCGACCCGCGGTGGAGGCGTGCCGCATGGCGCCCCCGGCGCCTGGATCGAGCCGCATCCGAGCGGGAAGATGTACGACCAGTCACTGTAGTAGAAGCGGGAGACGTACGGCATCCTCGAGTAGCCGTTGGGACGGGTTCCGTAGTTCCAGTAGTAGTTTCCTCCCTGGGTGGCGACGCTGTGGCCCAGGACGTTGCCCGTCAGCCTGAGACCGTTGACTACGTCCGAGACTTTCTTGGCGGACTGCGGCGTAACGTTCCATGAGTTCCCGACCACATTGGCCAAGTCGTTGTAGTACCATCCGTTGCCGGACGCATTGTTCGCGCATGGGCCAAGCGACTGCGGGAGACAGTCCGCAACGTTCGGCCAATTGTACGGGAGGTAGACGACCGGGTTGTCGACACTGAAGTTGTTGTTGTAGATCAGGTCCCCGCTTTCCCCGAGGCCGATTCCGGCGAACTGGCCGCGGGTGCTGAGGTGCGTTCCGCGCGCGTCCGTGAACGTGTTCCCCCAAACCACATTGTCGGTTCCGCCGTACATCACGAGAGCATCGGGCGGAGTGCCGAAGGAGGCGGTACCCACGAACCGGTTCGACGCGATCAGATCGTGCGTCGAGTTCCAAACGAAGACCTCGGCCTGCGGCATCGGGTTCTGTGAGGCGGGGACACTGAAGTAGAACGAGATCTCGCCCCACGCGGGCCAACCCTGCACGTCCTTGTCTTGGGCGAGCGTGAGGTGCGACGTTTCGAAGAACTCGAGTCCCAGGTAGAACTCCATCCCGTAGGTGCTGCCCACCGAGAACGTCGGAGGAGAGTCCAGGTCGACATAGGCGGTCGTACTGGAGATCAGCACGCCCGGGAACGACGGGTAAAAGTAGTCATTGTAGCTGAAAAACAGCGAGTCCAGCTTCCCGGGTCGCGTTCCCGCGTAGCCCGTCGTCGGGTTGTTGAACGGGACGTACTGGTGCGATAGTGTGCCGTCGCCCGTCAAGGAGATCCCGGCGAGTTGTCCGTTGCCGAACGCCCAGAGCGGCGTGTAGACCCCCATGAGGGGGTTGTAGTGAAGTGTGACCGAGAGCGTGACCGGCGACGAATCCACCACGATGCGCCCCGAGGCGACGTTGTAGTCGGACAGCATGACCTCATACCGGTAGACGCCGGGCATCAGGTACCACGCGCGAACGTCAGGCGCCCACTGGTATCCTTGGCTTGTGAATGCCTTGTTCTCGAAGAAGACGAACACGTACGGTTGAGTGGCCAGCGCGCCCTCCGGGTCGCCCGTTACCCGGATCGCGTTCTGCACCCTCGTGTTGCCCGAGGCGACGCCGATCGAGCCGGTGTAGTTCCAGAGACCGTGCAAGATGAGCGGGCCGCCCGAGAGGTACGCTCGCGCTCCCACGTAGTTCACCGCAATGCCCACCGTCCACTCGCCGGTCTGGCTGCCGAAGTTGACGGCGGCCGGAACGTTCGCGTAGGCGAAATGGGACGGAGCGCAGTAGGGCTTCTCGACGCAGTACTGGACCTGCATCGTCGCGTTCGCGCCGAGCATCAACTGGTTCGATCCATCGTCGGCCCCGATGAACGCGTCGAACTCGTACCCGTCGGTCACGATGTGGTTGGAGATCGCACTCGCCTCGAAGTCCGGGGGACGCACGGTGACCGGGTGTCCGCTCCGAGGCTGGGAGTGGAAGACGAGGTAGTCGTAGCTACCGTCCCCGATGAACTGGGTCGGAGTCTGGATACTGTAGTTGTACCAGAGCACTTGATCGCCCGCCGAGTTCACCGACGTGTTGACGTAGGCGGTGACGGTGAACGGGGTTGGGACGTGGTAGTACTGGGAATACCCCACCCACACGCCCGTGTAATTGCTGCCGGTCGGCGACCAGCGGACGAATGAGGAGGAGAACATGCTGGAACTGAAGCTCGTGAAGTTCCAGGTGTCGTCCACCATGTAGAGGGAGTCGTTCTTGGAATCGTAGGAGACGACGTTCTGGACCCAGAACGCGTAGTTGCCCTGGCCGGTCGGAGAGCAGGGTGTGACGGGGCATTCATGGCCGAAGAGGGTGACGTTGGGAAGGACGACGTTTTCTTGGGCGCCCCAGACGGTCGGCGTCGCACTACCTGGGTAGAAGTCCTTCGGAGGGGTGTTCACTCTCAGGATTCCCGCGACGCTATTCGCGTCCAGTGTGACATTCCTCGGCGTGGTGGATTTGTCGATCTGGCCGTCGTACGCGACTCCGGTAGGGGCGGTCTGAGAGCCCGCGGGCGCATCGCGATCGCAGGCAGCCGTGAGCTGGCTACCGGCCATCGGGACGCCGCGGACCGTCTGGTCCTGGATGGGACCCGCGTAGGGGAGGTGTAAATCGGAAGACGGGAGTCCGGCCGCCTCCTCAGCAGCGGCCGCCCCCTGGACACGCGATACAAAGGCCGCATACCCCGGATTGTTCGAAACGCTAGCGAGAGAGGAGCAATAGGATGGAACGCTGGTCGACGATGTGGTCGCATCGCTGGAAGACAGCGCACTCGAGGCATCCGACGGCGCTCGAACCGCCACTTCGGGGGTGGCATGGGTCGAGATCGCTGGCGACGCCACGGTCCCGATTCCGAACGCCGCGATGGCACTAAGCACCATAAGGGCCGAGACCAAGATCACTCCAAGAAGCCGACGCGCCATGCCTGCCGAATTGCCTGCGGCTACTTCATTCCATTGGGGCAGCAATCCGAGGTCGTCCCAGGCTTGAGTAAATGCTGCATTACACCCAGGGCTCCGTCGCGCGCCGCGAGGGCGCGGCGCTAGAGGAACTTTCCGGCGCGGATGACTGGAGTCTCGTCGATCGCAATCTCGGAGCCGGCGAGACAAATCCAACTCATGAAATTTGATCCATCGGTGCCCCCGATTACCAGGGTAACGCAGCCACGCTCGATGTCCTCCAGGTTGGGGACGTCCTTGACGGCCGGGTTCAGCCCGAGCTTGAGAGCGCTGGCACGGTCCTTGCCCGCGTTGCCTTTCTTGTACTGACGGGCAAAATCCTCCTCTCCATCCTCGAAGGAATACGAGGTAAGCTTACCTTCAGCGAATTCGAGCGTTCCCCCGACTTGCGAGTGCCACCAGATATTTGTCCGGCGGTTGGCGTGGATGCTCCCCTCCGCGGTCTTGGGGTCGAGGGCCACGTCGACGCGTCCGGCGGGGATCTGCGCCAGCATGTCATATGCGCCGTATTTCTTGTCCTGCGGGTGGGGTCTCCCGTCGTACAACCGTGGAGCGCCCCCGGCCAGGGCGACTTCCAGGTCGGTTCCGTTGGAGTGGGTGATCCGCACCTTCTTCCCGCGTGAGAGCGCCTTGAAGAGCCGAGCCCCGCTCTTGGCCGTCTCCTCCGGGGCGATGAGACATGCCCGCAGCATGCTTTCCTCCCACCGCGCGAGGTCCACGCCCCACTTCTGGGCCCGCCCCTCCGTCACGAACCCAACGGTCATGCGCCCACCCCGGAGCCCCGTCTTCCTGGCGACCTCGTACCAGGGCCAGTTCGAGGCGAGCGCTTCGTCGAAGGTCCTCTCGTCGCCGGAGAAATGATCCTTCTCGATGCGGTCGGTGTCGCCCGGCCCCCAGAAATTCACGTACACATCCGCGGCCTTCAACGCCGCCCACTCCGGGGCGCTCGACTTGCCGAGAAGCTTGCTCTGCTTCCGGTCGATCGCGCGCCACCACGCGTCCTCGTCCTCGCGGACGAGGAGGGCACTGCCGCCCACACGGCGGACCTCATCGACCATCGCCGAGGCCATCGGCATCGTGTGGTTCCATGACTCGATGATCGCGTTCTCTCCCGCTCGGACCTTGAAGTACTTGGTCACGATGTTGCGGGCCGCGTCCCGCTGCAGCTTCGAGGGGGTTTCCGGCACGGCCCGGGGCCGAAATCGACGGGCCTACTTGTAACCCGCGCCACCCCCTCTCGAACGCTTCCCTGTCCGCCCCGCCCCATTCGCGGGGGCACCGCGGGGGCGCTCCGCCGCCCCCACCGATACGCCCCCGCGGGCCCCGCCGACGGCTCGGGGCCAGAACGATCCCGACGGTTAGGGGCTGATGGGTTCCCTCCGTCGAAGCGCTTGGCCGTTCCTTGCGGTTTGAAACGAAATGGTGGCGGAGTCTATTCTCTTCGTGTTTAACAAACGGGGGGCAGGGCGCCACGACTCCGACCCTCGCTTTGTCGGAGCCGTAGCGCCCAGCCTCTACCCGTCAGACGGGCGACCAGGTGAGAGGAGTTGAGCGATCGGGCTGGAAGGAGGCCCCCAGGAGGTCCAGGAGCGAGCGCCCCGAGCCGCCCCAAGGGTGTGGGGTGGGGAGGGGTGGGGTGGAAGGGCTCACACACGCAAGTCAGGTGCCGAGTCTATTCAATGGCGTGCGCATTCATGCATAACTGCAGGACAGTCTTAAACGAAGTCGCACGAATCTAGAAATTGGGGAGGGTGTTCGTGCGCGGCCTTGTGGGACCTCGCAACCGTAGTCGAGCGCTGTACGCCATTTTGGTAGTCGCTCTAACCGGGGTCGTCGTCCTGGGGGGAGTTGAGTATCTGGTCCCAACCAGTCTCTCTAGAGCCAGTGGAACGTTGATGAGTCCAGCAAGAACGCCCTTGGGCCAGGTTGCCTCATCTCCCTCAAACGGTTCAATCGCAGTCGGAAGCATGCCGTGGTCGGCGACCTATGATAGCGATAATGGCTACGTCTACGTCGTCAGCCTCAACTCAACAAACTTGAGCGTACTGAACGGCACCACACTTGTCGCCCAGATTGACCTCGGAGTTGCTCCGGGCACGAACGTGTTTCTCGTGACCTATGCTACCTTTGACCCGGACAACGGCTACGTCTACGTGTCGAATGATGGTTCTGAATCGTTGGATGTGATCAATGGAACGACTTTGCTTACGCAAATCGCGATCGGTGGCCAGCCAGCGTCTCCTACGTTTGACCCCCAAAACGGGTTCGTTTACGTGCCAAACTTGGGATATTGTATTCCGGGAATCCCGTGCGTCCCAAAGACGAACGTGACGATTCTGAACGGCACGAGCATAGTCGGTGTGGTGAACGTCGGGCCGAACCCGTACTGGGCGACGTATGACAGCGGAAATGGCTACATTTACGTTTCAAGTTACGACGATGGCAACTTGAGCGTGCTCAATGGCACCTCACTGGTAGACACGATACACATTGGAGGGAGTCCCTACTACTCCACCTACGACAGTGACGACGGGTTCCTGTATGTCACAGATGGCGGGTACGATGTAGCAGTGATCAACGGCCTTAGCGTGGTCGGTTACGTAAGGGCCGGTTCGAGCCCGTGGTACTTGTCCTACGACAGCGTGAACGGATTCGTCTATTCGGTAAACAGTGGCGGATACGCCGTGGCTATGGCGCCCAGTTGCACCGTCTGCGTGGCGTTAAACACCTGTGGGGCGTTTAGTGAGTCGTCCGTCAAAATGAGTGTGCCGGACACCGGATTCCCCGCCGTCGTCGGCGCAAACACAATGCCGAAGTAGCACGTGCCTCCCGCCCCCAACGACCCTTGCGTCGTGCAATTGTCGTTCTGCAACTGGAATTCGGCAGAAATGTTGGGCGCATTGGATGGATCGAAATTCAATGGCGCGTTCCCCACGTTCGATAATCCCAGCTGCTGCACGACGCTCGTCAGGCCAAGGTTGACCGAACCCAGAGACAAAGCCGAGACGGAAACGTCCACCTTGCGGATGCGGGCGTTGCCAACGTCTGCGATGTAGAGGTTGC
>Ga0209415_10001781_pt1 | contig 40725 bp, 37 predicted proteins | sample PeaSoiSIISIP2007_FD_187696 | JGI IMG/M metagenome (GOLD analysis project Ga0209415, IMG submission 187696) | Peat soil microbial communities from Weissenstadt, Germany - SII-SIP-2007 (SPAdes) (version 2) | ecosystem: Environmental > Terrestrial > Soil > Wetlands > Peat | place: Germany...
CGCCGCGACCGAGTCCACCGCCCGCCGCAGCTCGCGGCGACCGAGTCCGGCCAGCTCCGCGAAGAACCGCAGGTTCTCCCGGCACGTCAGGGTGGGATACAGCCCGGTCTCTTGCGGTGCGACCCCGAGCAGGCGCCGCGCCTCGTGAGGATGCGCGAGCGCGTCGACCCCGCCGACGCACACGGTCCCGGCGTCAGGTCGGATGACACCCGCCACGATCGACACCAACGTCGTCTTGCCGGCACCGTTCGGACCGAGCAGCCCGACGATCTCACCAGGGGCTACCTCCAGATCGACGCCGGCCAGGGCGGCCCGGGAGCCATAGGACTTCCGCAGCCCCAGTGCTTCGAGCATCGCGGGCGAGGTCACTTCTAATACTTGATCGGATCGTACATACTGACTAGTATCTATTATGCTGGTCGGTAGCGCAACTCCCTATGGCGATCGAACCCCTCACCCCCGAGCGAAGGCGTCAGCAGACCCGCGACCACTTGCTGGCCGCCGCAGCCCAGGTCTTTGCGGACCGGGGGTTCCACGGCGCCTCGCTCGATGAGGTCGCGGCGGTGGCTGGGTTCACCAAGGGAGCGGTGTACTCCAACTTCAAGAACAAAGAGGACCTGTTCCTGGCCCTGTTCAAGGCGAACTACGACCGGGAGATGGACGCGCTGCGAGCGACGCTCGAGGCTTCCGAGGTTCCCCCCGAATCCCGTCTGTCGGACTTCGCGGCGTTGATCTGGGAGCAGACCCGGCAGCCGGGCAACTTCGGAGTCTTGTACCAAGAGTTCTGGCTCTACGCGGCGCGGAACCCGGCCGCCCGGGAAGAGCTCACCCGGCTCGAGGACGAGAACGTGCGCGGGATCGCCGAGGTCCTCGTCGCAGAGCGGAAGAGACAGGGCCTCGTGCCACTGGAGTCGCCCGAGCGCGTGGCGCGGGTCATCGCCGTGCTGTTCCACGGCATCGGGTTGCTCGGGGTACTCCAGCCCGAGGTGGCCGACGAGGAGCTCATCGAGACGGCGATCGCCCTCGTCGCCCGTGGACTCGGGGAGGCCACCTGATCGCAGCGTGTACCTTCATCGAAGTTCTCGTCCGGGGGAAGACACGTGAGCAGCGAGCCAGGTCCAACCACCACGGCGACAGGGGTCTCGAAGGCGGAGCGTGATCTGCGGGTCGCCGTCATCGGCGGGGGGATGGCGGGGATCCTGTCCGCCGTCAAGCTGCGCGAATCGGGGATCACGGACTTCACCCTCTACGAGAAGGCCGACCGGCTCGGGGGGACGTGGCGGGAGAACACCTATCCCGGCCTCACCTGTGACGTTCCCTCACACCTCTATTGCTATTCGTTCGCCCTCAATCCCGAGTGGAGCCACGTGCTCCCCCCCGGATCCGAGATCCAGGCCTACTTCGAAGGCGTGGCCCGCGACTTCGACGTCGAGAGGCATGTGCGCTTCGGCGACGAGGTTGTGGCATGCGAATTCGACGCGGGCCGCTGGCAGCTGAAGACGGCGTCGGGACATCGCGACAGCGTCGACGTCGTGATCGCAGCCACCGGCGTGCTCCATCACCCCAAGTACCCCGACTTCGAGGGCATGGACTCCTTCGGGGGCTCACTGTTCCACAGCGCGCGCTGGGACCACTCCGTTGCGCTCGACGGCGCCCGGGTCGGGATCGTCGGTACCGGATCGACGGCTGTTCAGATCACCTCGGCCATCGTCGACCGTACGGCCAGACTTGAGCTCTTCCAGCGCACCGCCCAGTGGATCATGCCTGCGGACAATCCGGCGTACACACCCGAGGAGCGCGACGCGTTCCGGCGCGACCCCGCGTTGGTCCGCGATCTGCACGCACGGCTGTCGGACATGTTCGACGTGTTCTCCGAGGCCGTGGTGAACGCCGACTCCCCCGGGATGAAGATGATCGAAGAGGCGTGCCGGGCGAACCTTGAGGACAACGTCACCGACGCCGATCTCCGCGAGAAGCTTCGGCCCGACTACCGGGCGGCGTGCAAGCGCCTCATCGTGTCGGCGGACTTCTACCAAGCCATCCAGAGGCCGAACGCGGAACTGGTCACCGAACCGATCCAACGTGTCGAGCGCGACGGGGTCCGCACCGCCGACGGCCGGCTGCACGAGCTCGACGTCCTCGTGCTCGCCACGGGCTTCAAGGTCGACGCATTCGTCCGGCCCATGAAAGTGGTGGGGCCCGGCGGCGCGGAGCTGGAGAGGGCGTGGGCCCATCGCCCCGAGGCCTATCTCTCGATCTCGGTACCCGGGTTCCCGAACTTCTTCATGTTGAACGGGCCCAATGGACCGATCGGCAATTTCTCCCTTATCGACGTAGCCGAGCTCCAGCTCGGCTACGTCATGCAGCTCGTGGAACGGATCCGCTCGGGGGACTGCCGCGAGATCAGCGCGGCCCGGGCCGCGCTCGAGGATTTCGAGGCAGAACGGGTCGAAGCGGCCAAGACAACGGTGTGGGCCACCGGATGTCGGAGCTGGTACCTCGACGACCGGGGCATCCCCGCTGGTTGGCCCTGGCCCTTCCCACGGTTCCGGGCGGAGATGGCAGTACCGGACTGGGAGGCCTACGAGCTACGGGGGTGACCCCCGGCCCATCGCGCTTTTGGCACAGATGCGTGCGGCGCAGTGGTGAGTCTGTTCAGAGTGTCGGAGTGGACCGGTCGACTGTCAGTCGTCCAAGAACCGGTAGGAACCGACGACCGTGCCGTCGGCCGCCTCGGGCGCGCTGGCCACCCGGTCGCTGATCCCGGATTGAAAGTCGGCGAAGGCGACCAACGTCGTCAACGGGTTGACTTCGCCCTCGATCACAGCGACGTGCACGAAGCTGACCCGGTCGTCGAGGCGAAAGGCCGCGTACCGCAGCCCGTCGGGCTTGTGCTGTGCCAGGGCCACGAACACCGCCCGGATCAGGCGTTCGTTCTCGTCGGCACTTTCGGGCTTGGTCTTGTAGCGGATCACCTTGGCTTGGCTCACGCCGTCATCTCCATCTTGTCGTGGCTGCGATGTCGCAGTGGCTGTTGTCTTCGGGCTTGATTCGGTCCACTTCCGCCTGATCGGGCCGGTTGTCGGTTGGCTCAGTCGGCCCAGTCGGCCTATTTGGGGATCGCCCGCATCCGGTTGTTGCGCGGATCGTGGGTGACCTCGGCGAGACCGAGTGCTTCGAGCAGGGGCGGGAGGTACATGCCGAAGCGTCCTCGATACCCGTTGCGCAGGCCGTACCAGCCACCGACGGGATTGTCCTCTGATCGTCCCCACGCCTCTACCGTTCCCGGCACAGCCGGCTTCTTCTCGTCGGCGGCACCGAGCGGAACCCAGTCGCCTTGGGCCACGAGCCATGCATGGAGATCCTCGATGGCGCGCAGGTCGTACTTCAAGATCGTGGAGCCCACCTGGCACACCAGGGTGGGGGGATCTGCGTTGTCGTCCTTGTACATGGTGTATTCCGAGCTGCCCGGAGGGGTCTTGAGCACCCACGGGTCTTCTTTGTTTCCTTTGGCCATCAACTGTCTCCTTGTCCGATTGCTCCCTGTGCGGCTGCAGCTTGGAAGTACGGGAGAAGCGTCTCCCAGCCGGCGCGATTGCGGGCCCGAAGTTCGTCCGCGGCGGTCCCGAGTCGCTCCCAGCCCCGATGCTCGATCTCGACGCGCGTCGCCGCCGCGTCCTGAGCCAGGAAACGGATCTCGACTTCGGTGGCGTCGGCCGGGTCACGGTGGAGGTGCCAGAGATAGGACAAACGAGTGGGGGGTTCCCACCGCGTCACGACACCCCAGTCGTGCTCTGTCCCATCCGCGGTGCGTTCAAAGATCCGCCCGCCCACGAAGCCCTCGAGCACGATGATGAGATCGGATTCTCCGGTCGCGGTGTGGTCCCGGGGCCACCACGTGCCGATCCTCGAAGTCCACACCGCGAAGGCGTGGTCGGCCGAGCAAGCGACATCGAACGACACCTGCAAGGGGGCGGTGCTCATCGCTTCGGCCGCATAGCGGTCTCGGCGGTGTTCTCGGCCAACAGCCGGAACCTCGCGGCGGCCTCCCCCCAGATGCCCTCGAGGTAGTCCCGCACGGCATGCATCCCGTCCTCCTGGAGGTGGTAGATGCGCCGTGTCCCTTGCGGACTCTCGCTGACCATTCCCGCTTGTTTCAACAGGCGCAGGTGGCGCGACACGGCGGGTCGGCTGATGGGCAGTGCGGCCGCGATCTCCTGCACGGCCTTGTCGCCGTCGCGCAGAAGGCGAAGGATCTCGCGGCGGCGCGCGTCGCCCAAGGCCTCGAACGGGTCACCCGACACATGCCCCTGTGTCATCGCCAACCTCCCGTCCCGGATCAGGATCTTCTCCCCCGACGCGACCTGCTGGTGCTCGATCGACCCCGGAGATCGACATCGAGCAGGCCTATTGGTAACTGAGAGGTTACTGTAACACGCCCGTTACCGATCGGTCCCGGCGCGGCGATAGGCGCGGCGGGCCAGACCGGTGGCCAGGTCGACCGCCAGGTCCCGGGCGTCGTCGAGCTCGAGGCGGTGGGTGACCACGAGCTCGGCCAGGTATGCGCAGTCCACCCGGCGGGCGACGTCGTGGCGCGCCGGGATCGACAAGAAGGCTCGGGTGTCGTCGTTGAAACCCGCGGTGTTGGCGAATCCGGCCGTGTCGGTCACAGCGCGGCGGAAGCGGAGCATGGCCTCGTAGCTGTCGAGGAACCACCACGGCGGACCCAGGGTGAGGCAGGGGTAGTGCCCGGCCAACGGGGCCAGCTCCCGGCTGAACGTGCTTTCGTCGAGCGTGAAGACGATGAGACGGAACCGGGGGTCGTTGCCGAACCGGTCGAGCAGAGCTTTGAGGCTCGAGGTGTATTCGATGGGTCCCGGGATGTCCGCCCCCCGGTCCGGTCCGAAACGCGCCCAGACGACGGGATTGTGGTTGCGCCTCGAGCCGGCATGAAGCTGCATCACGAGGCCGTCGTCGATGCTCATGCGAGCCATCTCGACGAGCAGCTGCCCACGGAACAGCTCCTGCTCCGCCGGGGTGAGCGTGCCGGCTCGGGCACCTTCGAAAAGACGCCGGCACTCGTGCGGAGCGAGATCGGCGGTCATCGCGGTCGGGTGACCGTGGTCGGTCGCGACCGCGCCGTGCTCGACGAAGAACGCACGGCGCTGGGCCAGCGCGTCGAGGTACCCGGACCACCGTCCGGTGTCTTGCCTCGTCAGCTGCCCCAGGCGGGCCACGTTGTCGGCAAACCCGTCGGTGCTCGGGTCGACGACGGGGTCGGGCCGGAACGTGGTGATGATCCGCTGACCGAGGCCCTCGCGCGCCAGGCGTGCGTGCGCACCGAGATCGTCGAGGGGTGACTCGGTCGTCGCCAGCAACTCGATGTCGAAACGATCGAGCAGGGCGCGCGGGAGGAATTCGGGCCGGGCCAGTGCTTGCGCGATCAGGTCGTAGATGTCGTCGGAGGTCTCGGCGTCGAGGCGGTATTCGACCCCGAAGACCGCGGCCAGCACGTAGTCGAACCACAGACCCGACGGCGTACCCCGGAACAGGTGGTAATGGGACGCGAACGTCCGCCACGCTCGGCGCGAGTCGGCCACCACCGCGCCGTCGTTGGGTTCCAGGCCCATCGATTCGAGCGCGACACCTTGGCTGTAGAGCATCCGGGTCAGGTAGTGATCGGGCGTGACGAGCAGCGACGTCGGATCCGGAAACGGGGCGTTGTCGGCGAACCACCGGGGATCGGTGTGGCCGTGCGGACTGACCAGGGGAAGCGAGTCCACTTCCCCGAACAGCTCCATCGCGATGGCGCGCGTCGAGCGATCCGGTGGGAACAGCCGCTCGGGATGAAGCACGAGCGGTCGGCGGCGCGTCGTCACGACGGAAAGAGCACTCCCTGCGCCCGGGCCAGCAGCTCGGCCCGGTCGGGCTCGAGCAGGAAACCGGCCGCGATCGTCGCGGTCAGGTTGTTCTCGTACGCGGCGAGATAGCCGTCCTTGTCGCCGTACAGGCGCGCCAGGGTCCCGGCATCGAAGGGGACCGTCGAACCGAACAGCGCGCACAGCCGGCTGGCTCCGGGCGGGGCCTCACCGCTGAGGGTCGCCACCGGCACGTCGACGGCGGGGGTCCGGACGCCGCCCATGGCGATGCCGAGATCGTCTCGGGTGAGCTCGGGCGGCGCCGCGCTCGACAGCGCGAGAGGGGTCGCCGCAGGCGGTGGCGCTCCGTCGGTGACCCACCGGTTGAGCGCGGCCAACGCCGCTTGGACCACGAAGCGGTGCGGCCCGTCGTTGATGATGAAGTCGCACCCGAGCAGGCGGCCGAACGAGCCGACCAGATAGGCGTCGCCGTGCGCGGTCCCTGCTACCTCCCAGGTGCGGACGCGATCGCTGTCGGGCTGGCGCGCCGGCCCGAAATCGAGCATGGGCCCCAGGTCCGTCTCGGTCTCGAACATCAGGACCGGCACCTGCGAGTCGGGGCGGATCTGCACGCCGGGCGGGACGTCGGGGCTGGCGATGGGCGTCCCCGACAGCGAAGCGGCGCTCGATCCTCGGCTGTGCACCAAGAACCCGTCGTAGGCCTGCGCGATGGGTTGCACCGCGTTGACGTAGGCCGTCAGAAAGAAGGCAGACTGCGACTCCCCCATGGCGACGACCTGTCGGGGGCGCAGTGTTCCGAGTGCGGACGGGTCCCCCCCAGCACGTAGGGCCCGCCCGATCTGGGTGAAGATGTCGAAGGCAAACCGGTCCCCGGGGTGGTGCAGCGTCCCATAACGCTGCGGATCGGCCGCCACCAGACCGCGCCCTGGTCCCATACCCGGGACTCCGATGAGGGCCGGGCCCCCGTCGACACCGAAGGCCTGGGCCGACACACCGACGTACGCGTAGCCGTCGCGCACGATCAATGGGCTCATATAGGTCCAGTCCGGACCGGCTTCGACACCACCGGTCACGTTGAACCACTCCACCACGACCGTGCCGTTGAACCGGCCTGGGTCCGACGGCCGGCGCACCACGACCCTGGTGCGGTACGGGGCGCTCACATCGGGCGTCACCGACCACATGCCGTCACGGTCGAGCGGGGCCGAGGCTTTGAACGCGGTAGCGGTTCCGGACGCGAAGAACTCTTCTGTGACGTAACCCGCCTGGGCCAGGTCCATGGGCACGGCCGAGGGCGGCTCGATGCAGCGGCCCGCGGTGATGGGACCCGACAGCTCGGTCCGGGGCCCCGTGGCATCACCGGTGGTCACAAGATCCTCCTCCTCCTCCTCCTCCGTGCGGCGCGGTTCCGGGTGCGTCGGTCGACGCGCCGTCACGTGACATGGGCGTGCCGGTCGGTGGCGCGCGGGGCGCGACCTAGGTTGGTGGCGTGCTGACCCTATACGGCGTGATCGTCCTGACGTTCATGATGGTGATGTACGCACTCGAAGGTCGGGGGCGTCGGTTCGTCCTGGCATTCGCGCTGGGATGCGCGCTGTCGAGCAGCTACGGGTTCGCCAGCGGCGCGTGGCCCTTCGGCGTCGTCGAGGCCATCTGGTGCGCCATCGCCGTTCATCGGTTCTCCCGCCAGAACCTGGGCCCGGCCTGAACAGCTCGCTCAGAGGATGGCGAAGGACATCGGGCTCGTCGCCGCCCCCGAGGTGCCGATGACCTCGATGTAGCCGGCCGTGGCCCCAGTGGGCACCACGACCACGATCTTGGTGGATGAGCTCCGGGCGATGAGGGCCGGCACGCCGTTGAACGTCACCTCGGTCACGTACCCGAGCCTCCTCCCCCAGATCTGCACCTTGTCCCCCACCACTCCCGCGGTGGGGATGACGCGCACGATCTTCGGGGCCCGGGGGCCACCGGGGCGATGGTGGGAGCGGGGGGCGGGCGTGGCCGAGGGCGCGGTCGTCGTCGCCGGGCCGTGCGCCGCAGTGGCGGGGACCGTCGTTGGGGTCGCCGCGCCCGTCCCGGTGTTCCCCGTGGAGCCGGTGGGCGACGCCACCGTGGTGGGCGTCGCTCCCCCTGCGCCTGAGGCGTTGGGGCCCGTCGCCAGCGGCGCCGGGGCAGGAGCGGGGGCCGTTCCCGCTTGGATGGCAGACGCCGGGATGGTCCAGTCGGCATTGGCCTTGCCCGTGATCTTGAGCTCCACCGGGAGCACCGCGGCCGACGTCTGGAAGACGACGCACCCCGTCTGGGACTGGCCCGCGGCCAGTGCCCCGAAGGCGGTGTAGGAGGAGCAGTCGGTCACGTCGTAGACGGCCGTGCTCTTTCCGATGTGGGCGAGGTGCTTGGAATCGACGAGCCTCGAGTTGGTGTAGATCGCCGCGAACTTGGAGGCCGCGCCCGCGGGGCTGTGCACTGTCAGGACCGCGGCGACCAACGAGTGGCCGAAGGCGGCGCCGGGACTACCGGTGACGATCTGAGCGGGTGACAGGACCTTGTCGAGCGTCACGGTCCCGTCCATGGCGGGGAGGGTGGCTCCCACCTTGCCGGTGGCGGGCGGGGACGAGCACGCCGCGGCGACCAGGGACAGGGCGACGAGGACCGGTACAGCGCGCCACGCCACCTGCCTCCCCCTGTGCCGCACTACCCCGCTCCCCCCACTGGCAGTCCCCCATCATTGTCACACCTCGGGCCCGGTCTTGGAAAGTGCTGGTCACAGGGCCTTTCGACATTTCCCTCCGGGCCGGGCCACCGTGCTCAGAGCCCGGACCAGCGCGGCTCCCGACGCTCGGCCGCCGCCCGAGGGCCTTCGGTCGCGTCGGCGGTGGCACCGACCACGCTGCGCATGGTCTCGCCGAAGCGGATGGCCTCGAGCGACGATAGGTCCTTGGCGCGAGTGGCGACCTCCTTCATGGCCCGCTGCGCCAGAGGAGCACCGGCCACCAGCCGTTGCGCCAACGCACGGGCCTCGGGGAGCAGATCGTCGTGCGCCACGACGCGCCACACGAGCCCCATCTGCTTCGCCCGCTCGGCGTCGACGCGCTCGCCCGTGAGCAACAGCTCCATGGCGTCGGCCCAGTGGATGCGCTGCGGGAGCCGGATGGCTCCCACGATGGCGGGGATGCCGAGGCGCACCTCGGGATAACCGAAGCTCGCCCGCTCACTGGCCAGGACGAAGTCACACCACGTCACGAGGGTGAGTCCGTAGCCGAGGCAGAAGCCGTTCACCGCGGCGATGACCGGCTTGTAGATCTCCCACCCGCTCTCGAACGAATTGAGCGTGGGCTTCTCCCAGAAGGTTCCGGCGAACTCGCCCGTCGACCCTTGGCCGTCGCGCAGGTCGGCACCGGCACAGAAGGCGCGACCCGCGCCGGTGACGATGCCCACCCACGCCTCCTCCTCGTCCCGAAAGCGGGCGAAGGCGGCGTTGAGGTCGCGCCGCAGCTCGCCGTTGACGGCGTTGAGGGCGTCAGGGCGGTTGTAGGTGATCGTGGCCACGTGGCCACTTCGTTCGTAGAGGACGGTGTCGGCCATGGGCCGCACGGTACCGGCCCACACCCGCGGTATTCCGGCGGCGCTACGTCGCCCCGTCTTCGGCGCCCCCGTCATCGGCGCCCCGCCGCTCGAGGATACGCCGGGGGTGGCGCCCGTCGATGTACCCCATGAACGGCGGACGGATGTTGTACCCCAGCAGTTCCTGGAGCTTCGGCGGTAACCGCCGCGCCACGTCCTGCGGAACGGCGAGGAAGTGGTTCTCCTGGGGCCGCAACCATGAGGCCACGTACTCCAGGATCACACCGAGGCGCGCCCTGTTCGTGGTGTTCGCCCCGCCCCCGTGCCACACGCTGCCGAGGTAGAACAACACCGATCCCGCCGGCATCTCCGCCGCGACGGTGGGCGTGTGGGCGTCGGGCTGCTCGGTCTCCCAGAGGTGGCTCCCGGTGACGATGCGCGTGGCGCCGTTGACCGCGGTGAAATCGTCGAGCGCCCACATGGTGTTGAGGACCACCTCGCCGTGCGGGCGGGGCAGCGGGTAGATGGCGTCGTCATGGTGGAGGATCTGGGCCACCTCGCCCGGGCCGATCTCGATGCCCGTCGGCGCGCTGAGCTGGCAGTGGCCGAGCACCCGGTCGAGCACCCCCAGGACGAGGGGATGGGTGGCGGGCCCGTCGAAGGTGCGGGTCTTGGCGAACAGGGCATACACGCGTTTGGTGTGCGCCCCTTCGAAGGGGTTGCGTCCTTGCGGCGTGCGCGCCAGCACGCGCCCCATGTCACGACGTGCTGCGGTCAGCTCCGGCTCGGTCAGGAGGTTCTCCACCACTGCGTAGCCGTCTTGCTCGAGTGCAGCGACGACCTCGTCGACCGATGTCGTGATGCTGCGCATGCACCTCAGTCTTCCAGAGTGGTCGGTGAAGGGCTCGAGTCCCGTGGCGGAAAGGATCAATTGGACGCAGACGCGGTCTCGGCCCGCTTGTCGAGCCATCGGCGGAAGCCGGCCGCGTTGGAGTGCACACCGTTGAGCGTGTCGAGCTTCTCTCGGTGCGCGGCGTCGACACCGGTGATGTCCGCCGCGAAGGCGGTGTCAAGTGCGACCGCGATGTCCCGGCCGTCACGCCAGGCCTGTTCGGCCACACTCGCCCAGTGTCGCAACGTCTCCTCGGCTTCGGCCAGCATGGCGTCGGGCTCGGGCAGAAGGCCGTAGTGGGCGAGGGCGAGGCCCGTCGGACGGCGCGCCGCGAACCGGTGCAGGGAGTGCAACGCCTGGTCGAGGTCGAAGTCCGGCGGTGGGGTCGACGGGCGAAGGACACCGGCGTCGGGGAGGCGCACCCCCACCGCGTCCCCGGCGAACAAGACACCGCTCACCGAGTCGTGCAGGGCGAGATGGTGTTTGGCGTGCCCCGGCGAGTCCACCGTGGTGAGCACGCGGTCGGGTGACACCCGGATTTCCTCGCCGTCGGCCAGCACGTGGATGCGCGACGCGGGAGTCGGGTCGAGACGGCCGTAGAGCGAGTCGAGCAACGACCCGTACACGCGAGCGGCGGAGTCGATCAAGCGCGTCGGGTCGACCAAATGGCGCGCTCCCTTCTCGTGCACGTACACGGTGGCGGCCGGGAACGCCCGCGCCACATCGCCCACTCCGCCGGCATGATCGAGATGGATGTGGGTCACGGCCACGCCCGCCAGCGCGTCCGGACTCACACCGAGCCAGTCGAGCGCGTCGAGAAGCACCCCCACCGAGCTCTGACTGCCCGTCTCCACCAGCACGGGCGCGTCGCCGTGGACGAGGTAGCCCGCCGTCACCTTCTCCCAACCGCCGAGGAGCGTGTCGATCTCGATGACCCCCGGGGCGATCTCCGACGTCGTCACGTGCCGACCTCGATCACGACCTTCACGTCGTCGGGACTGCGATTGATCGCCTCCTGCCAGTGGTCGAGGGGGACCCGTCTAGTGATGAGGCCTCCGAGCCAAGCGGGATCGGCGTGGCCGAGCGCGTCGGCGGCCGCCTCGTAGTGGCGACGGTTGGCATTGACCGATCCCACCACGGCCTGGTTCTCGAGGACCATCCCCCGGTTGAGCATCGACGCGTCCACCTTCAGGGCGTGCTTGCCACCCGATACACCGGTGAGACACGCCACACCGCCCGGGGCGAGATGCTCCATGGCGTCGAACACGAGCGATGCCACCCCGGTGCACTCGATGACGATGTCGGGATGAGGACAGGAGTGCTCGATGCGGCCCGTGTGGTACGTGCCGCCCAAGGCGTGCACGAGGTCGGGCTTGGCCCCGGACGTGACCTGGTCGAAGACGTGCACGTCGAGCCCGCGCTGGACACCGATCATCGCGGCGAGCAGCCCGATGGGCCCGGCGCCGGTGACGACGACGATGTGAGGGTCCCAATGGGCGCGTCCCCCGATGCGGTCGACCTGTTCCCATGCCTTGGCCACCACACTGGTCGGCTCCATGAGCACCCCGAGCGGTCCGAGTTTCGGATCGATCCTCACGGCGAAGTCGGGGTGGATGCGGTAGTGCTCCGAACAGTACCCGTCGTGGCTCTTGATGCCACGCTCGGTGTACTGCCCGTTGTGACAGAAATCCCATTCCCCCACCGCACAGTTCCCGCACGGCACGGGATCGGGGCGGCGGACGATGCCCACCACGAGGTCGCCGGGCGCGACGTCGGCTTCCGCGGGGGCCTCCACGACGCGACCCAGGGACTCGTGCCCGAGGACGAGGCGGTCACGCCCGGGAGGTGCCCAACCGTACAGACCCGACACGATCTCGGCGTCGGTGCCGCACACGCCGATCGCGAGCGTCTCGACCAGCACGGGACCGTCGGACTCCGGCGGCTCGGGTACGTCGTCGAGCCGGGCCGTGCCCGCCGTGAGGGGTTGCACCGTGACGGCCTTCATCTGCCCCGTCTCCTCCTCATCGGTTTCACGATCGGGTCCGGCGCGCCCAGGTCACCGGGGTTCCTCCGAGCCGACGCGCGCGCGGTGCGACGCGACGGTGTGGCTCGCGTGCCGCGGGCCGAGGCCAATCCGTGCATCAACGTGGCGCGTCCGAAACGCGCGCCCGCTCCTCGCAGCAGGTTCTCGTCCACGAGGACCTGCTCTTCCATGGACGGGTGGCCCGACAGGTTGTACGCCGCGTTCACGAGCGACACGTGCGAGAAGGCCTGAGGGAAGTTGCCCACCTGGCGCCGGGCGCGCACGTCGTACTCCTCGGCCAGCAGCCCCAGGTCGTTCCGCAACCCGATGAGCCGGTCGAGCAGGGCATGGGCGTCGTCGTAACGGCCGATCAGGTAGAGGCAGTCGGCCATCCAGAACGAGCACGCCAGGAACGCTCCCTCATGACCTTGCAACCCGTCGACGTCGCCGGTGTCCTCGGTGCGGTAGCGCAGTACGAAGCCGTCCTCGGTCAGTCCGCGCTCGACCGCCTCGACGGTGGAACGCACCCGCTCGTCGGTGGCCGGCAGGAACTCCACGAGCGGGATCATGAGGAGGCTCGCGTCCAGGGCGTCGGACCCGTAGTACTGCGTGAAGGCGCCGACCTTGTCGTTGTACCCCTTCGTGCACACGTCCTCGTGGATGGTGTCGCGCAATTGGCGCCAGCGGTCCAGCGGCCCTTCGACGTCGTATTCCTCGATGGTCCGGACCCCCCGGTCGACTGCCACCCAGGCCATGACCTTGGAGTGCGTGAAGTGCCGGCGCGGGCCGCGCACCTCCCAGATGCCCTCGTCGGGCTGGTCCCAGTTCCGGGCCACGAAGTCGACCAGCGCGATCTGCAGATCCCAGGCCGTGGCGCTCAGGACGCTTCCGACCCCGCACGCCTCGAACAGGGCCGAGAGCACCTCGCCGTACACGTCGAGCTGGAACTGTCCCGACGCGGCGTTGCCGACGCGTACCGGCTTCGAGTTCTCGTAACCCGGCAGCCAGTCGAGCTCCCATTCGTCGAGGCGGCGCTCGCCCGCGGGCCCGTACATGATCTGCAACTGCGTGACGTCGCCGGCTACGGCGCGCAACAACCAGTCGCGCCACGCCAGGGCCTCCCCGTGGAAGCCGCCGCGCATGAGCGACTCGAGTGTCAGCGTGGCGTCACGCAGCCAGCAGTAGCGGTAGTCCCAGTTGCGCTCGCCCCCGAGGGTCTCGGGCAGCGACGTCGTGGCGGCGGCCACGATGCCGCCCGTCGGCTCGTAGGTCAGGGCCTTCAAGGTGATGAGCGAGCGCACCACGGGGTCGCGCCACTCCCCCTTGAAGGTGCAGGTGGCGGCCCAGTCCTCCCACCACATCTGGGTGTCGTGGACCGCGAAGCCGGCGTCCACCGGTCGCGGTGCCAGCTCGTGCGAGGGGTACCAGGTGAGGACGAAGGGGATGTGCTCGTTAGCCGACACGGTGAACTCGGCCACCGTGGTCATGTCCTCGCCCCGCGTGTCGATGGGTGTCCACAGCGCCAGGGCGTCGGGGCCGGCGATGGCGCTCAGCAGCCCGTCGGCGCGCCGCACCCAGGGGACCATCGACCCGTACCCGAAGCGGATCACGAGGTCCATGCGCATGGCGACCTCGCCTCGGATGGCTTCGACCATCCGCACCACCTGTGGATGGGTCTCTCGGATCGGCATGCAGTCGACGACCTTGGCCACGCCGTCGGCGGTCTCGAACTCCGTCTCGAGCACGAGGGTGTCGCCGCGGTAGCGGCGGCTGGCCTTGTAGTCGTCGGTAACCGGTGCGATGCGCCAGTACCCGTTCTTGTCGGTCCCCAACAACTGCGCGAAACACGCATCGGAGTCGAAGCGCGGCAGGCACAGCCAGTCGATCGATCCGTTGCGACCGACCAACGCCGCGGTATGGGTGTCCCCGATGATCCCGTAGTCCTCGATCCGCAGCGCCACGGAGGCCATTCTTACTACCTGCTCCACTCGGACGAGGCTCGGCGATCGATCACGAGATGCAGCCGCCGGTGCCCACGGTCTGGTTCGCGGCCTGGGCGCGGGAGACGTCTGCGGTGACTGCCGGCATGGCGAGCGCGTAGCCCACGTCCGGGTTGGACGTGGAACGCGCGAACACGACGCCGATGACGGTCCCGTCCGCGATGCCGTGGTCGCCCGACGCCACGAGCGGCCCACCCGAATTGCCGGGCTGCACCACGGCGTCGAGCTGGTAGATCTCCCGCGTGGTCTGCGAGCTCCCGTAGATGTCGAGGCCCACCGCGTCGAAGGGGGCGGCCACACCGGCCTTGCGGGCGGTGAGAGGACCACCGCCGGGATACCCGAGGACGACACCGGTCGTGCCCCGCCCCACCACGCTCGACACAACGGGCAGAGCCGGATCGGTCAGCCCGCGCACCCGCAGCACGGCGATGTCGAGCCGCGGGTCGAACAGCGCCACCGACGTGGCGTGGCGACCGGTGCGGTCGATGACGTCGGGGGATGCGATGCCCGCCACCACGTGTGCGTTGGTGACGACGAGTCCCGGGGCCACGACGAAACCCGACCCTTCTTGGATGACCCCGCATCCCTGCCCGGCCACCTGCACCGTGGACCCCTCGGCCCGCAGTACCGCGGTGCGGGCGGCCGCGTCCGTCGGCAACGACACGGGGGCCGCGGTCTGAGGCGGAAGGCCCGAGAAGACGATGGGGAAGCCGTTCTGGGCCAAGAAGCGTTCGACCCCGGCGAACACGGTGGGGATCGGGGGGAGCACGTCGTCGAGGGCGCGCACGATGCGCGACTGCTGCAGCGACCGGTCGAGCGCGGTGTACTGGCTGTTCTGCACCAGGATCGCCACCACCCACGTGACGACGAGTGCCACCGCGACAGCCACCGCGACGCCGAAAGCCGAGTCCACCGGCCCGAGACGCAGCCGGTGCAGGAGCGCGCCCGAGCGCGCCCCGAGCAACCGGCCCACACCTCCGACGAGGGTGGCCACACCGATGAGGACGATCAGTGCGAGCAGTGCCTTGGTGGTGCTGTTGTGCGAAAGGCCGGCCACCGGGGGGGCGAGCAGCGCCCCGAGGACGAGGCCGAGCAGGAGCCCGCCGAAGGTCAGCACCTGCATGGCCGCCCCGAGCCGGAGCCCGTGGATGCCCGACAACGCCACGATGGCGAGCAGCACGTAGTCGACCCAGTTCACCGCCGCAATCCTTCCCCACCGGCGGCACGGGTCACGCGCACCCGTGACCGGGGACCTCCGCGTGGTGACGGCGACGTAGGGTGAACGCCGGGCCGCAGCTCACAACGGAGCAGGAGCGAGCACCAGCGAGCAGGAGGCAGGCGTGGCCGAGATCGTCGAATTGCTCGCCGACGTCGTGGGCGCCGGCAACGTCCTCACCGGGGACGACGTCTCCCCCGACTACACCCACGACGAGGCCCTCACCGCCACACCCAGCCTGCCGCTCGTGGTGGTGCGCCCGGGGTGCACGGCCGAGGTCTCGGCCGTGCTGCGGATGGCGGACGAGCTGCACGTCCCGGTGACGGCACGGGGGAGCGGAACGGGCCTGTCGGGTGCGGCCATCTCACCCCCCGATGGGATCCTGCTCTCCTTCGAGCGTATGAACGCCATCCTCGAGATCGACCTCGACAACCACGTCGCCGTGGTCCAGCCCGGCGTCACCCTCGTTGAGCTCAACAACGCCGCGGCCGAACACGATCTCGTGTACCCCGTGTTCCCGGGGGAGTCGAGCGCGTCGCTCGGGGGCAACGTGGCCACCAACGCGGGCGGGATGCGGGCCATCAAGTACGGCGTGACGCGCCATCACGTGCTCGGGCTCGAGGCGGTGCTCGCCAACGGTGACGTGATCCGGACCGGGGGCAAGTTCGTGAAGACCTCCACCGGCTACGACCTGACCCAACTGCTCGTGGGGTCCGAAGGCACCCTGGCCCTCGTCACCGAGGCGACGCTGAAATTGCAACCCCGGCTGCCGCACGCGGCCACCGTGCTCGCCCCGTTCACCACGCTCGAGGAGGTGACCGCGGCGGTCCCCCGCATCGTGGCCCATGGGATCGGCCCGCTCATCCTGGAGTACGTGGACATGATCACCATGGCCGCCATCACCGCCAACGTCGGCCTCGATCTCGGCATCCCTGAGTCCGTCCGCGCCGGCGCCCTCGCCTATCTCGTGATCGTGCTCGAGAACACCCACGACGCCCGCCTCGATGACGACGTGGCGTCTCTCGGTGAGCTCCTCGTCGAGCTCGGGGCCATGGAGGTCTACGTCCTGCCGCCGCAGGCCGCCACCCAGCTCATCAGCGCGCGGGAGAAGGCCTTCTTCGTGGCGAAGGCGGCCGGGGCCGACGACATCGTGGACCTGGTCGTGCCCCGGGCGGCCATCCCGCAGTACCTGGCGGCGGTCTCCGCCATCGCCAACGAGCGCGGGGCGCTCATCACGGGCTGCGGCCACGTGGGCGACGGCAACGTCCACCTGTCGGTCTTCCACCCCGATCCCGCCGGGCTCGGCGAGGTCCTGCGTGCCGTCTTCCGGGCCGGTCTCGGCCTGGGCGGCGCCATCTCGGGGGAACACGGCATCGGCACCGAGAAGAAGAAGTACTTCCTCGAGCTCGAGGACCCCGTGAAGTTGGACCTCATGCGGGCCATCAAACGCGCCTTCGACCCCCACGGGATCCTCGGGCCCGGCAACCTGCTCGACTGAGACGGCGAGAACGATCGTGAACGGCGCCCAGGCACTCATCCGCACCTTCGTGGGCAGCGGGGTCGACGTGTGCTTCGCCAACCCGGGCACCTCGGAGATGCACTTCGTGGCCGCGCTCGACGACGTCCCCGAGATGCGCGCCGTGCTCGGTCTTTTCGAAGGTGTGGTCACCGGCGCCGCCGACGGGTACGGGCGTATGGCGGGGCGACCGGCGGCCACCCTGCTGCACCTCGGGCCCGGCCTCGGCAACGGCATCGCCAACCTCCACAACGCCCGCCGGGCCCGGACGCCCGTGGTCAACGTGGTGGGCGATCACGCCACCACCCACCTCGCGTACGACCCGCCGCTCACCTCGGACATCGAGAGCCTGGCCCGGCCGGTGTCGCGCTGGTTCCGCTGCTCGGCCAGCCCGCAAGCGCTTGTCGCCGACGCGGTGGACGCGGTGCAGGGCGCCTTCGGCCCGCCCGGCGGTGTGGCCACCCTCGTGGTGCCCGCCGACGTGTCGTGGCTCGAGGCGGGCGACCCCGCCACGAGTCGCCCGGGAGCCGTGCTCGACACGGTGGGCGGCGACGTCGTGGCCCACGCGGCCAAGGCGCTGCGCTCGGGCGAGACCGCCGTCCTCCTCGTGGGCGGCAACGCCGTCCGGGCCCGGGGTCTCGTGGCCGCCAGCCGGGTGGCCAATGCCGCGGGAGCCAAGCTGCTGTGCGAGACGTTCCCGGCCCGGCTCGAGCGGGGCGCCGGTCTTCCCTCGGTCGAACGGCTCGGGTACCTGGCCGAGTTCACCATCGCCCAGCTCCAGGGGGCCAGACACCTGGTCCTGGCCGACGCACGGGCCCCCGTGTCGTTCTTCGCCTACCCGGGCATCCCGGGATACCTGGTGCCCGATGGGTGCGAGGTGCACACCCTCGCCACCGGGACCGACGACGCGCCAGGGGCTCTCGAGATGCTCGCCGACGCCCTCGATGCGCCTCCCGACGCCGCCCTCGTCGAGTCGCCGACGCGGCCCGAGCGGCCCACCGGGCCGCTCAATGCGCAGACCGTGGCGGCGACCATCGGCGCGTTGCTCCCCGAAGGTGCGGTGGTGAGCGACGAGGGCAACACCTCGGGGCTCTTCGTGTCGGGGGCCACGGCCGGGGCCCCTCGGCACGACTGGCTGTGCCTGACCGGCGGCGCCATCGGCCAAGGACTGCCCGTGGCCACCGGCGCGGCGGTGGCGTGTCCCGACCGCAAGGTCCTGTGCCTCGAAGCCGACGGCAGCGCCATGTACACGCTCCAGTCGCTGTGGACCCAGGCCCGAGAGGGTCTCGACGTCACCACCGTCATCCTCAACAACGGCTCGTACGCCATCCTCGAACTCGAGCTCAGCCGGGTGGGGGCGGGCGATCCGGGACGACGCGCCAGGGGGATGCTGGATCTCAAGCACCCCGAGCTCGACTTCGTGGCCCTGGCGACGGGCATGGGTGTCCCCGCCACGCGCGCCACTTCCGCCGAGGAATTCACCGTGCAGCTCGAGCGCGCCCTGGCGTCGGCGGGCCCGGCGCTCGTCGAGGCCGTCCTCCGCTGACACCGTCGGTCGACCTGAACGCGGACGTCGGCGAGGGGGCGGGGGACGACGACGTCCTCCTCGCCCTCGTCACGAGCGCCAGTGTGGCCTGTGGGGTCCACGGCGGGGATCTGCGCACCATGCGGCGCACGGTGGAGGCCGCCGTCCGGCACGGTGTGGTCGTGGGCGCGCACCCGTCGTATCCCGATCGCGACGGCTTCGGCCGCCGGCCGATGGACATGGCCCCGGACCAGGTCACCGAGGAAGTCCTCACCCAGGTGGCCGTTCTCCAAGGCGTGGCGCGGGCCGCCGGGACGCGGGTCCGGTACGTGAAGCCCCACGGTGCGTTGTACCACCGCATGGCCGACGACGAGGCCTGCGCCCGGGCCGTGTCCCGGGCACTGCGCGAGGCCGGGGACCTGGTCCTGCTGGCCCCGTCCGGGTCGGGCGCGGTCGAGGTCGCCCTGTCCGAGGGGATGCGGGTGGCCACCGAGGCCTTCGCCGATCGTGCGTATATGCCCGACGCCCGACTCGCTCCTCGTTCGGAGCCCAGAGCCGTGCTCACCGATCCGTCCGAGGTGGCACGCCGGGCCGTGGGGATCGTGGTGGACCACGAAGTGATAGCCACCGACGGGTCCGTCATCGCGTTGGTGGCCTCTTCGATCTGCGTGCACGGCGACACTCCTCGTGCGGCCACCGTGGCCCGGCGGCCGATCCCTACGCGTTGCGGGCTGCCAACCGGTTGGTGGGCAACGAGGAGGGCGCCGGCGCGTTCGAGATCACCGCGTCGGGCCCGCGCCTGCGCTTCGACGCCCCCGCGCACGTGGCCGTGGTGGGATCGGCCGAACTGCGCGTGGACGATCGCCCCGTCGCGCGCTGCACCGTGGTCCCGGTCGAACCCGGCCAGGAGGTGTCGGTGGGAAGAACCCAAGACGGACTGCGGTGCTACCTCGCCGTGGCCGGAGGCCTCGCCGTCGACCTCGTGCTGGGGAGCCGTTCGTCCGACGTGCTCAGCGGTCTGGGCCCCGGCCCACTGCCACCGGGCGACGTCATCGGGATCGGCAACCCTGCTCGGCCCCGGGGCCACATGACGCCGCCGGCTCCGGGCACGACCCCGAAGATCCTCCGGGTACTGCCGGGCCCCGACGACATCGGCCCCGATGGCGTGCCACGCCTGGCCGACACCGACTGGGAGGTGGGTTCCGACAGCGACCGTATGGGGGTGCGCCTGCTCGGCCACGAACCTGCTCACCGGGCAACTCCCGCAGTCGCGTCGCGGGGAACGATCACCGGAGCGGTGCAGATCCCGCCCGACGGCGGACCTGTCGTGCTGCTGTGCGATCACGCCACGGTGGGCGGGTACCCGGTGGCGGCGACGGTGGTGCGCGCCGACCTGGGCGTGCTGGGCCAGCTCCGCCCCGGCGACGCGGTCCGCTTCGAGTTGGTCGACCTCGGCGACGCACGGCGCGCTCTCGCCGCCGCGCAACGGTCGCTCGACCGTGCCGTGGTCGGGTGGTATCCGGTCCGAAGCGACTAACCGTCCGCATCGCCCCGGTTCGGCCCGGATCGAGGTGACAGGATGAGGGCGCACCGACCCCAATGCCCCCGGAGGTGGACGTGACCCAGACGACGGACCGGCCCGTGGCCTCGAGTGGGACCTTCATGCTCGGCGACCTCCCCGTACACCGGATGGGTTTCGGCGCCATGCGCATCACCGGGCCCGGCATCTGGGGCCCACCCGAGGACCACGACGAAGCGATCCGCGTCCTGCGGCGCGCGGTGGAGCTCGGGGTCGACTTCATCGACACCGCCGACTCCTACGGCCCCTATGTGTCCGAGGAGCTCATCTGCGAGGCGCTGTACCCCTACCCCGAAGGCCTCGTCATCGGCACCAAGGCGGGGCTCACCCGCATCGGCCCCGACCCCGCCGAATGGCCGCCGGTGTGCCGCCCCGAGTACCTGCGCCAGGAATGCCTCATGAGCCTGCGGCGCTTGCGCCTGGAGTGCATCGACCTCTTCCAGTTGCACCGCATCGACGCCAAGGTGCCCGCGGCCGAGCAGTTCGGGTTGTTGAAGGAGCTGCGCGACGAGGGCAAGGTGCGCCATGTGGGTCTGTCTGAGGTCACGGTGGCTCAGATCGAGGCCGCCCGCGACATCGTCCCGATCGTGTCGGTGCAGAACCTCTACAACCTGGCCAACCGCCGGTCCGACGCCGTGCTCGAGCACTGCGAGGCCCAGGGCATCGGGTTCATCCCGTGGTTCCCCATCGCCGATGGCACGTTGTCGGCCCGGCGCGGCCCGCTGGCGGAGGTGGCAGGGGCCGTAGGGGCCACACCGGCGCAGGTGGCGCTGGCATGGTTGCTGCGCCGGTCCGCGGTCATGGTGCCGATCCCGGGAACGTCGAAGGTGTCGCACCTCGAGGAGAACTGCGCCGCGTCGACCGTGGTGCTGTCCGACGCGCAATTCGACGCGCTCAGCCGGTCCGGCGCATGACCCGGTCCACACGCGTGAGAACGGCGCCATGGCGATGAGCGACGTCGACGTCGTCGTGGTGGGGGCGGGGTTCGCAGGGCTGACCGCGGCGCGCGACCTCCTCGCGGCGGGACGGTCGGTGGCGGTGGTCGAAGCGCGCGATCGCGTGGGCGGCCGGGTCCGCAACGAGCCCATCGGGAACGGCAAGATCGTCGAGGTGGGGGGCCAGTGGGTCGGCCCCACCCAGGACAAGGTACTTGCGCTGGCCAAGGACCTCGGGGTGGAAACCTTCCCCACCTACGACTCGGGGTCCCGGGTGCTGCACTTCAACGGGCGACGCGGCACCTACAAGGGGACGATCCCCCGCATCAACCCGTTCGTCATCGCGGACGTGGGTCGGGCCCAGGCGCGTCTGGAGTCACTGGCCAAGAAGGTTCCCCTCGACGCCCCCTGGACCGCGGCAAAGGCCGAAGCATGGGACGCGGTGACCTTCGAGACCTGGCTGCGCCGCAACACGCTCACGGCCGCGGGACGGATGTTGCTCGCCTTGGGTGTCGAGGCGGTGTTCGCGTGCGAGCCGGGGGACGTGTCGCTCCTGCACGTGCTCTTCTACGCCCATTCGGCCGGATCGTTCCAGATGGCCATCGACACGGGCGGCGGCGCGCAACAGGACCGCTTCGTGGGGGGATCGCAGATCGTGTGCGACAGGCTCGCGGCCGCACTGGGGGCGGGCACCGTGGCCCTCGAGGCACCGGTCCGGCGTATCTCCGTCGCGGGCGACGCCGTCACGGTGGAGTCCGACCACGGAACCTGGACGTGCCGGCGCGTCATCGTGTCCCTCCCCCCGATGCTGGCGGGGCGGATCGAATACCAACCGTTGCTGCCACCCTGGCGTGATCAACTCACCCAACGCACTCCGATGGGGTCCGTCATCAAATGCAACGCGATCTACGACGAACCGTTCTGGCGCGCCGACGGCCTGAGCGGCCAGGCCACCGGCGACGGTGAGGGGGCGCGCGTCGTGTTCGACAACTCGCCCCCCGATGGCTCGCCCGGGATCCTGCTCGGGTTCCTCGAAGGCGACGAGGCCCGCCGACTGGGACGGGCCGGGCCCGAAGTGCGTCGACGGGCTGTTCTCGAGTCCTTCGTGCGCTACTTCGGCCCCAAAGCAGCCAACCCGGTCGACTTCGTCGAGCTCGACTGGCAAGCCGAGCCGTGGTCGGGCGGGTGCTACGGCACGCTGTTCGGGCCCAACGTGTGGACCCGCTACGGCCACGCGCTGCGCCAGCCGGTGGGGCCGATCCACTGGGCCGGCACCGAGACCGCCAGCGTGTGGTCGGGGTACATGGACGGGGCCGTTGCCTCGGGCCAGCGCGCCGCAGCCGAGGTCCTGGCTGCGACGACCTGAACGGCGGGTCCCTCACGAGCGTCGCGCTGCCCATGGTCTTCACAACGCAACCCCAACTCCCTCGTCGCACCCATGGGCCCGGTACTCGCGACGCCGATGAGAGGGTGTGAGCGGCACCGGACGCGACGAGGTGGGGCAGGGAACCCTGACGACCCACTTGGTGGGGCGTCTGTCCGGTGCGCTGTGGATCGGGACCGGGTTGCTCGTCGCGGTGGCCGGTGCGGTGCTTCGTTTCGATCCCGGCTCGTCGCGGGCGGGGATGGTGGGGGTCGGGGTCGCCTGTGTCGTCATCGGGGCGACGGTGCTGCGAATCCCCTGGGCGCGCTGGCGGCGATCGGCCACCTTGTGGCTGGTGCCGGTGGCCCTGGGCATGATCACTCTGTACAACCAATACACGGGCCACGACGCCTTGGTGTACGGCACGTTCTTCCTCGTGGTGTTCGTGTGGCTGGGTCTCGGTCACCCACGCTGGACGTCGCTGCGCTTCGCGCCGTTGCTGGCGGTCGCCTACGTCCTTCCGCTTGTCGACACCCCTCCACGAGAGCGGGTTGTGGCGCTGAGCTCGACGCTCTTCGTGGTGCCGTGCTGCGTGCTCGTGGGCGAGCTCGTGGCGTGGGTGGGTGGCCTCTTGCGACAGTCCGAAGCGGCCATCGTCGTCGCCGAGGAGCGCTTCCGCAGCGCCTTCGACGAAGCGCCGATCGGCATGGGCCTGGCGACGACCGGAGGGCGCTTGGTCCGGGTGAACCGCTCCTACGCGGACATCCTCGGCTACCCGTCCGAGGATCTCGTGGGCATGACCATCCGGGACGTGACCCACCCCGACGACTGGGAGGCCAACGCGCTGCAACTGAAGGCACTCGTGGCGGGGGAGATCGACAACTTCCACATCGAGAAGCGCTACGTCCACGCGGACGGGCACGTGGTGTGGGTGACGGTCAGCACCAGTTGCGTGCGCGACGACGCCGGACGGGCGCTGTATTTGGTCGGGCAGATCGACGACATCACCGAGCGCCGCGAGCTGCGCGAACGCCTGGCCCACGCCGCGGTGCACGACCAGCTCACCGGGCTCCCCAACCGGGTGCTGTTCATGGACCGCCTGGAGCTGGCCATGGGCCGAGCCCGGCGCGACCGCCGGTGCGTGGCGCTCATGTTCCTCGACCTCGACCGCTTCAAGCTGATCAATGACAGCCTCGGGCACGAGATCGGCGATCAGCTGCTCACGCGGGTGGGGCAGCGGCTCAGCGGGGCGCTTCGCTCCACCGACACCCTGGCGCGTTTCGGAGGCGACGAATTCACGGTGCTGTGCGAGGTCACCGACAAGGCGGAGGCGCTCGAGATCGCCGAGCGCCTGGTCGATGCCATGCGCAGCCCCCTCACCCTGTCGGAGAGCGAGCTCTTCGTGTCGGTGAGCATCGGCATCGCCCTGTCGGTCGATGGCCGCGAGTCGGGGGCCGAGATGCTGCGCAACGCCGATGTGGCGATGTACCGGGGCCGGGAATTGGGACCGGCCCGCATCGAGGTGTACCGGGCCGACGACGAGACGGGCACCATCCGGCGCCTGCGCACATCCAACGAGCTGCACCGCGCCCTCGAGCGCGAAGAGTTCGTCCTCCACTATCAGCCCATGGTCGACCTCAAGACCGAGACCATGGTGGGCATGGAGGCCCTGGTGCGCTGGAACCACCCCACGAGGGGATTGCTCCTCCCGGGAGAATTCATCGGCCTGGCCGAGGACTCGGGCCTGATCGTGCCCCTCGGGATCTGGGTGCTGGGCGAGGCGTGTCGGCAGGTAGCCACGTGGGAAACGCGGCGCGCCGCTGCCGGCCATGATCCGGGGCTCCTCAGCATCTCGGTCAACGTGTCGACCCAGCAATTGGCCGACCCGCGCTTTCCCCGCCAGGTCGAGGCCACACTGGCGGAGTCGGGCCTCGACCCGGACAAGCTTTGGCTCGAGATCACCGAGAGCACAATCATGAGCACGGGCGACGCCAGCATCGCCGCGCTCTCGGCGTTACGGGCACTGGGGCTGCACCTCGAGATCGACGACTTCGGCACCGGGTACTCGTCGCTTTCCTACCTCAAACGCCTGCCGGTCGAGGTGCTCAAGGTGGACCAGAGCTTCGTCGACGAGCTCGACTTCGACGCCGACGACGTCGCCATCGTCCGGGCCATCGTGGGCCTCGGAGAGTCCTTGGGTCTTGCCGTGGTGGCCGAAGGGGTCGAGCGCCGGGCCCAGGCCGCCGCGCTCATGGCCCTGGGGTGCTCGATCGCCCAGGGATATCTGTTCGCCTTCCCCCATCCGGCCAGCGCGCTGGAGCCGTTCCCCGCCGACGACCTGAGCAGCTGGGCGCAGCCGGTACGCACCAGCGCCTGAGGGCGCCGGTTCCCTCGCCGGTTTCGTCAGGGAAGCCCGACGGGTGCGCCTCCGGCCGCAGCCGAGCGGTAGGCGCCGTCCACGAGGCGATGCGCGACGACGGCCTCCGCGAAGCTCGGCTCGGGAGCCCGGCCGGCCCAGACGGCGTCGACGAAAGCCCGGTCGGCTTCGACATAGGCGCTGATGGCCAGGCCGATGTCATCGTCACCGAGGGCGAGGTCCCGCACCCAACCGGCCGGCGGGCAGGGACGGACCGCTGTTCCGTCGGTGGTCTGCACGTGCAGCGGCCCCAGGAAGTCGTTGTCGAGCCACGCCATCCCCCGCCGGCAGAAGACCTCGACCCGACGCGTCGAGCCGCGGCTCAAGATGTCGTGCCACACGCTGACGAGTTGCGCGGATGCCCCCGACTCGAAGCGCAACGACACAGCGGCCAGGTCCTCGATGCCCTCGTGACCCGAGAAGTTGTCGGTGCGGCCCGCCACCTCGGTGACCTCTCCCAGGCAGAACCGGAGGATGTCGAGGTCGTGGATGGAGTGCTCGATGAGGCATCCCCCTCCTGCCACCGCGACGTCGCCGCGCCACGTCGAGCTGTAGACGCCCTGGACGGGAAAGTACTGGTCGTCGCGGAAGATGGCCGTCATGGGCAGTCCGAGCTCGCCCGAGGCGAGCAGGTCGCGCAGGGCACGGAACACCGGCGCCGAGCGCAGCACCAGTCCCACCTGGGCCGGCATCCCGGACTCGGCCACCACCGCGGCGAGCGCCTCGGCCCCGGCCAGGTCGGGTGCGAGGGGTTTCTCACAGAAGACAGCCCGACCCCCGGCGACGGCCGCCTCCACCACTTCGGCGTGGGCGGCGGTGGGGGTGCACACCCACACCGCGTCGCAGCGCTCGACCACCTCGGCCACGCTCGCAACGACTTGTGCCCCGTTGACGGCCGCGAACCCGCTGGCCCGCTCGTCGTCGAGATCGTGCACGGCCACCACGGCTGCGTCGACGAGGCCGGCCCGGATCATGGCCTGAAGCCCGATGGCGTGCGCCCAGGCGATCACCCCCGTCCCCACGAACCCGATTCTCACGGTCCTGCAAACTACGTTGCCGATGATGGAGCGCGACGAATTGCTGGCCCAGGGCGACCACAACCTGGCCACCACGATGCGGCTCTATGCCACGACCATGCCGGGCGCACTTCTCCACGACGACGGTCGCCTGCTTCTGTTCTCGACGTCGACGACCTGGCCCGGCCCGTACCACAACGGGGCCATCCGTCTCGACCCGACCCTGGCACCGGCGGAGGTGCTGGCACGGACCCGGTCGTTCTTCTCGGGCCGACCCGGCTACTGCGTGTGGATCGCGGCGCACCGTGACGGCGACCTCGAACACGACGCCTTGGCAGCCGGTTACGCGCAGATCTCGGCCACCGGAGCACCGCGCCTGGCCCTCGACCACCGCATCGACGCCGGTGTCGTGCCGGCGGGGTGCACTCTCGACGAGGTCACCGACGACGAGGGGAGGCTCGACTACCTGGCGGTGACAGTCGACGCCTACGCCGATTCGTTCCTGCCCCGTGACGCGGCGTATGCGCAGCTCGCCACGATGGACGCGGTGCGCGGGCCGGGGGTGCGCGCCGTGCTGGTCCGGGACCGGGGTCGTGCGGTGGCCGCTGCGATGGTGGTGGCGAGCGGGGAAGTGGCCGGCATCCAGCTGGTGGGCACCGTCCCCGACGCCCGACGGCGCGGCCTGGCGGAGCTGTGCACGCGCTGGGCGGTGGACGCGGGTTTCGAGCTCGGGGCGCGGGCCATCGTGCTCGAGGCGTCCGAAGCGGGTGAGCCGCTCTACCTGCGCCTGGGGTTCGTCGAGGTGTCGCGCTATCGCTGGTGCTTCGGTCCGCCGTCGTCGACGTCGCACCCCGCGCCGTAGTCACGGCTCGAAAGGATGTGATTCATGGACGACGACCCATCCGTGAAGGTTCCAGGGCTGGAACCGACCTTCCGCCACATCGACGACCCCGATGTCGGTTGGCAACAGGTGAAGGCCATCCGGAACGCCGACGGGACGGTGTCGTCGGTGTGGGAGAAGTGGCTGGCCTTCTCACCCGATCCGCAGTACCTGTCGCTGTACGCCAAATGGGACCCTGGCGTGGTCGTGCGGCGCCACGGCCACTACAGCCCGCACGTGCTGTTCGTCATCGACGGGGACATGTGGTGCGGAGATCGCCACTGCCCTGCCGGCACCCACATCGAACTCCCGCTGGGAGCGGCCTTCGGCCCCTTCGTGGCGGGCGAGTCGGGCACACTTCTGTTCGAGGTCATGATGGGAGACCCCCGTTCGTGGGGCGACGACCCCGATGCATTCCATCGGGTTCTGGCGGGGCGAGGTGCGCAGGCGCTTCCCGATCCCGACATCGAACTGCCGACGTGGCTCGAGGACCTGCGGTCGCGCTGGGTCGTCGACGGTGATCACGGCGATGCCTGACGCACTCCGACGGTGACGGGGAGCGGACCGTTCCTCGCGGTGGTGGGCGGGGACACCGGTTCCGGCGCGGATCTGGTGGCGGGACTCGAGGAGCTGGGTGCGTCGGTGGCGTCACTCGCCGTCGAGCAGCTGTCGGGACGGAACGAGGTCGACTCGCACTTCGACACCGCCGCGCAAGAGCTCGGAGCACTCGACGGCGTGGTGATCGCCTCGGTGGGCACGTTGGCTCCTGGTCGCGACGCGCTGGTCGGGCTCGACGGCGACGGGTGGCGGGAACGGGTCGAGCTCCCGTTGCGCCGAACGCTGCTGTGTTTCCAAGGAGCACTGCGTTCGTTGCGCGACGTCGGCGGGACCGTGGTGCTCGTCGTACCGACCCTTTCTCTCGTGGGTGCGGCCGGATCGGTACCGTGGGCCACGGTGACCGAGGGCCAACGGGCCCTGGCCAAGGCGGCCGCCCGGGCCTGGGGTCCACTCGACATCACGGTCAATTGCGTGGCGGTGCCTGCGGCGCTGCTGGCGGGGGCATCACCCGGCACCACCGGAGCCGACGGAGCCGCCCGGGCCGATGGCGAGGACGAGCGGGGCAGCGGGGACGAGGCTCGGTTCGACCGATCGGGCCAACCGAGCTCCGCCCTCGACGCACCCGCCATGCGCACCGCCGTTGCGGCTGTGGTCCACGCCTTGTTCACCCCGGCCTGGCGCGCTGTCACCGGTGCCACCGTGGCCGTGGACGGTGGGGTGTGGATGAACCCGTGAGCGAATCGGTGGCGGTTCCCCTTGCAGGGAAGGTCGTCCTCGTCACCGGAGGCGGGTCGGGGATCGGCCGCGCCCTGTCCACGGCGTGCGCGGCGGCTGGTGCGGCGGTGGTCGTGACGGGTCCGGGGGACAACGCGGCCGAGACCGCCCGCCTGGTGGAGGAGTCGGGTGGGCGCGCCATGTTCGTGCGCACCGACGTCACGGTGGCCGAACAGGTCGAGTCCGCGGTGCAGGCGGCGGTGGGCCGCTTCGGTGGTCTCGACGCCGTGGTCCACAACGCCACCAGCCGTCATTCCAGCGACGTCACAGCCATCGACGAGATCGACGACGCCGTGTGGGAGGACCACGTAGCAGTGTCGCTGCGCGGTGCCTACCACTGCGCCCGCTCGGCCGGGCTCCACCTCGCGAGCCGGCACGGACGCTTCCTCCTCATGACGTCACCGGCGGGGATGGAGGGAAGCGCCGCCCTCCCCGCCTACGCGGCGGTCAAGGGCGCGCTGCGCGGGATGGCCAAGAGCCTGGCCGTGGAGTGGGGGCCGTCGCGCATCGGTGTCGTGTGCGTGTCGCCGCTGGCGCATACCGCCGCGCTACAACGAGCCTACGGCGCGAACCCCGAGCTCCAACGGCGTCTGGCCGAGGCGGTGCCGCTGCAGCGCGTCGGCGATCCCGACACCGACATCGCGCCGGTCGTGGTGTTCCTCCTCGGAGACGGAGCCCGATACATCACCGGACAAACCGTCGTCGTGGACGGCGGGCGGTTCATGGCCCTGTGACAGGATCGCCCCATGGACCACGTCCACCCTCTGTCGCCGGGATCGGTATCGCTGCGCCTCTATCCCCATTCCGACCTCTCAGCCGAGGAGTCGGTGCGCGAACTGCGGGCGCAGGCCGTGCTCGCCACCGATGCCGGGTTCGACGGCGTCATGACGAGCGAGCACCACGGCGGCTTCCCCGGCTACATGCCCAATCCCCTGCAGGCCGCGGGGTGGTTGCTCGAGGCCATGCCCTCGGGGTGGGCGGCACCGTGCCCGTTGCTGCTGCCGTTGCGACCCGCCGCGTTGGTGGTCGAGGAGGTGGCGTGGTTGGCGGCCCGCTTTCCCCGCCGAGTGGGCCTGGGCGTCGCGGCGGGTTCTCTCGACGCCGACTTCGACATCATGGGTCTCCCCAAGGACGATCTCACCCACCGCTTCGCCGCCGGGCTGGAGCTCGTGGCGAAAGCGCTCGATGGCAGGGATCCGGGGTTGCTCGTCGGTGACCCCGCCGTGGACCGCCGGACACATGATCCGGTGCCGGTGATCAGCGCGGTCATGAGCGTCACCGCGGTTCGCCGGGCGGCCCGTCTCGGCGTGGGCCTGTTGTTCGACTCGCTGTCGACGCCCGAGCGCATCCGACACCTGTCGGACTGTTATCGAGACGCCGGGGGAACCCGGGCATGTGTGCTGGTGCGGCGCACTTGGGTGGGGCCACCACCCAAGGGCGACGTCGACCGCCAGGTCGAGCGGTACCGGGGCTATGCCACGGCCGGCGCCCAGGTGCATTGGCAGGGCGAACAGCTCGTGGCGGGTGATGATCCCGAGGCGGTTGCGACCGAGCTCGCCGCGGTGGCCGACCGAGCCGGGGTCGATGCGCTCAACCTGCGCGTCCACGTGCCGGGAGTCGCTCCCGACGCGGCGCGCCACCAGATCGGCGCCCTGGCCGACGTGGTGGCGTTGCTCCGCCCGGCACTGGCCAACACCTGACTGCGCGTCATGCCAATGCACCTGGGAGCCGGCGCGAAGAGACGCAGCACCAGCGCTACCGGCGCGCCTGGGCGTACTCGATGACGCGGGCCACGATGACGTCGTCGCTCTTGGCCAACGACCCGCAGTCGAAGGGCGGTTGCGGGTCGTACTCGATCATGAGCTGAGCGGCTTGTCCGGCGGTGCGGTCCACCACGAGCTCCACGAGGCGCAGCGCCATGTCGATGCCGCTGGAGACGCCTGCGGCCGTGATGATGCGCTCGTCGACGTGTTCCACCACGCGCGCTGCGGTGGGCACCGCACCGTGCGCTTCGAGCTCCGCGTAACACGACCAGTGTGTCGTAGCCGTGAGACCGAGAAGCAGACCAGCGGCGCCCAATACCAGAGAGCCGGTGCACACCGACGTCGTGAGCCGCGTGGTGGCGTGCGCGTGACGCACCCACTCGAGCACCCGGTCGTCGTGTTCGAGCGGGCGCGTGCCGACCCCGCCGGGAAACACGATGATCTCGGGCTCGGGGAGCTCCTCGAACGTGGCATCGATGGTGATCCCGAGCATGCCGTTGTCACTGCGGACTTCGCCCCGCTCGTGACCTATGAAGGTGACATCGATCGAGGGGATGCGTTGCAGTACCTCGTAGGGCCCTACGGCATCGAGGGCGGTGAAGCGGGGGAACAGGGGGATGGCGACCCCCAACGTGTCGCTCACGCCGGTGTCCTTTCGTCGGCGACGACGCGGAAACGCCGTCGGTAGAAGTCCGGGGCGACGTTCAGCCGCCGTTGGAACACCCGTCGCAGCGTCTCGGCGGTGCGGAACCCGCACCGGGCCGCCACGACGTCGAGGGTGTCGTCGGTGGTTTCGAGCTCGTGTCGGGCCGCCTCGACGCGTACGCGCTCGACGAAGCGACCGGGGGTCTCGCCCACCTCGGCTGTGAAGACCCGGGCGAAATGGCGCACGCTCATCGCCGCGGCCGATGCCAGGATCGGAAGACGGTGATCGCCACCCGGTGTCGACTCCACCAGACTTTGCACGGTGCGCACGGCGGAGCGTTCGGCCCGCGGCACCCACACGGGCGAGGCGAACTGGGTTTGGCCCCCCGGGCGGTGCAGGAACATCACCAGGTGGCGAGCCACGATCTGCGCCACCTCGGTGCCGAGATCGTCCTGCACCAGGGCGAGGGCCAGGTCGATGCCGGCTGTGACCCCGGCGCTGGTCCAGACCTTGCCGTCCCGGATGTAGATGGGATCGGCGTCGACCTCCACCGAGGGGAACTCGGTGCCCAGCTGCTCGGCCCGCGCCCAATGGGTGGTGACCCGGCGGCCCTCGAGCAGACCGGCCTCGGCGGCCAGGAACGCTCCGCTGCACACCGTGGCGAGGCGCCGGCACCGCGGCGCCACCGCCCTGATCCACGACACCAGCGCTTCATCGCCTCGCGCCGATTGCACGCCGTCGCCGCCGGCCAGCACCAAGGTGTCGATGCGCGCCGCGGGGTCGGGCAGCGGCACCGTGCCCAGGCTCAACCCGCTGTCGGACCGGACCGGGCCCTCCTCGGCCGAGGCCAGGGTCAGGCGGTAGCCGCCCGGTCGGCCCAGCAGTGCCGCGGCCCGGGTGGCCCCGGCGAAGACCTCGAAGGGCGCCACCGCATCGAGCGGCTGCAGACCGGGGAAGGCGACGATGACGACGTGACGGGGCTCCACCTCGACAGCGTGCACCGGGTCTCCGATGGCGTCAATGACACAGTCCCCACGAATTCGGCCACAGGGATCCGTCCGCCCCCCAGACCTACGCTTCGTGACGGGACCGGTGATGCCATGACCACGTTCGAAGACGTCAAGGGGCTCGTGGCCCACCTCCCCGAGGTCACCGAATCCACGTCGTACGGGACCCCGTCGCTCGAGGTGCGGGGCAAGAACTTCTGCCGGATGGGGGGCGAGCGTGAGCACGACCGCTTCGGCGGGCACGACTCCGAGGTGCTCGTGGTGTTCTGTGAGCTCGACGAAAAGCCCTTGCTGATCGAGACGGGCGGCGGGGTGCTGTTCAGCACGCCGCACTACGACGGCCGCGGAGCGGTCCTGGTCCGTCTGAGCGACGTCGACGCCGACGACCTGGCCGAGCTGCTCGAAGACAGCTACCTGTTGAAGGCCCCGCCGGCAGTGCGCGCCGCGCTGGGCGAGCGCTGACGGCCCGACCGAGGCAGTTCGAGGACGGGCGCACACCGCACCGCACCGCAGTGGCCGAGAGAACCGGATCTCCGTAGTCTTTCGACACGGGGCGCCGGGGGCAGGGGGAACGAGCTACCGCCACTCCTGCTCTTTGGGCGCCATCGCGCCCGGAGCGCGTTCGATGGAGCGGGGGCACCGAGGTTGTCCCCCGAATGCTCGAAAGGCGGGGACATGGAGAGGCGCCACCACGACTCCAGGGCATCCCGTCGGCGCGCCCTGACCGTCCGTGGCGCTGCGATGTTGGGGACCGTGGCCCTGACCGTGGGCCTCGTGACCGCCGCATCGGGTGGGATCGCCAGAGCCGGAACCCGCAGCGCCGCGTCGAGGGCCGCCACACTCACCGATCCCTCCGCCGGTCACTCCTACCGGCACGGTGCTGTCCCGCTGCGGGTGCCGGCGACACCCACATCCGCGCCGACCCGGGGGGCCGCGACCGGCCCGAGCGAGCCCATCACGTCCGGGGCGGCTGTCAAAGGCCCGCTCCGCTATGGCGGGGGCCCCGTGATCACCGGCGCGCCCAAGGTCTATCTCGTCTTCTGGGGGACGCAATGGGGTAGCCAGAGCGTCAACGGGAGCGGCGAGTACGTCTATTCAGGAGATCCTCAGAGCCTGGCTCCCAACCTCCAAGGGTTCTTCGAGGGATTGGGCACGAACAACGAGACGTGGAGTGCCGTTGTCACCCAGTACTGCCAGGGCGCCGCGTTCGGGGCCAAGAGCTGCCCGCTGCTGCCCGCTTCGGACCATGTCGCCTTCCCCACCACCCCTCCGCTGACCGGGCTCGGCGGGGTGTGGGAGGACACCTCGGCTCCGAGCCCCGCCGCGGCCACCGGTACCCAGATCGCGCAGGAGGCGGCCGACGCCGCGCTGCATTTCTCGAATCCACTCGACGCCCAGTACATCGTGGTCTCGCCCACGGGCACCGACCCCGACGGGTGGCTCGATCCCCGCAACGGGTTCTGCGCGTACCACGACGACACCGGGGACTCCGGCGTCGCACCGGTGACCGGTCCCGACGTGCCGTACACCAACATGCCCTATGTCCCTGACGTCGGTGCCGAGTGCAGCTCGTTCTTCAATCCCGGGCCTCTCGACGGCGCCGACGAGACCATCAGCCACGAATACGCCGAGACCCTGACCGATCCGTTCCCGGGCTTGGGCTGGACGGATCGCACCGGCAGCGAGATCGCCGACAAGTGCGAATTCCTCGACGGTGGTTCCCCCGGTGGATCGACCTATGTGTCTCTCGACACGGGTGTCTTCGCCGTGCAGGGCATCTGGGCCAACGACCTCGGCAAGAAGGGCGGCTGCGAAACCTCACACTCGCCGATCCTCACCGCCAACCCCGGAAAGCAGAAAGGCTTCCAGACGAAGCCAATCAACGTGCAGGTCCTCGCCGTGGACGTGCGGGGGCGGTCACTGACCTACGGCATCGCAGGACAACCCGGGGGCCTCACCATCAATCCGTCCACGGGGCTGATCTCGGGCACCCCGCTGGCGCGGGGTCGCTTCGTCACCTCCGTCGTGATCTCGGACACCACGGCCAGCACGTCGATGAGCTTCGTCTGGAGCATCAGGCGCTGACCCGACATCTTCGACGTCGGCCGACGGGCCGCGTCGGGGACCGTCAGCGCGCCAGCAGCGTCCCGAGCTCTCCCGCCAGGGTCTGCACCGCGTCACGGTTGAGCGACACCGCGACGCGCGACCCGCGCCGTTCGGCCGACACCAATCCCGCTTCTCGCAGGTGCTTCACATGGGTGCTGACCGTCGGCTGGGCCAGCGAGAACGATCGAGCGATCTCGCCCACCGACCGCGAGCCGTCGGCCAAATGGTCCAGGATGGCCAGGCGGGTCGGATCGGCGACGGCCCGGAGGCGTCGCGCCACGTCCACGGTGCGAGCCCGCGCCATGGCATCGGCGCTCGACGTACCCAGACCGATGACGATGCATCCCGGCATCTCGAGATAGAGCGCCTTGCCGAAAAACGCACACGGGACGATGAGCACCCGCCGTCCCTCCCGGTGCCGTTCCAGGATCTCCGGCAAGTGGGCCGTGAAGGTCTCGCACTCGGAACTGATCAACTGAACCCAATCGGTGCCCCGATCGAGCTGGCTTCGGGCGTCGAGGGCGGCTCGCTCGACGAGCGGGACGCCCGAGGTTCTCCAGGCGTCGTCGAGGCCACTCCACACCTCGGTCAGCATCTCCTGCCAACTCGCTACCAGACCGGGCGATTGGCGCATCCGGGCCAATCGGGCCCGGAGGACGTTGCGGTCACGATCGGTCTCTGACTCGAGCGGGAGGTCCAGGGGGACGGTGCTGAGCGCGTCGGCCAGTACCGGGAGCAGGCTTTCGAGGTCGACGACCTCCAACGCGTCGGCCCAGGCGGCCAGCACCTCGAGCTCGATGAAGCAGCCCAGCTCGTCATCCCAGAACGCTCGTACGCGGTCGGCCAGCTCGGGGCGCTCGCCGTACAAGGCGGCGAGGGCGGGTTGGCCTTCTCTGAGGTGGGGCTTCCACGCGGCGTGGATCGCCCACGACAAGTCGAGAGCCAACGAAGGCCCCAGCACCGTCGTCACACCTTCGGATTGCTCGGTTCCCTCCACCAGTTGCATCGCTATCTGACTATATTCGCCTTTAGCTTGATATGCAACCAACAGTTGCGTAAGCTGAGACGAGTGGAAACCACGCCAACCCGGAGACCCCGGTCATGAACCCCGGACTGGTGCGTCTTCTGGTCGAGGAGCGCGAGCGGGAGCTCCGTCGGTGGCCGACTCGACCGCGTCCCAAGCCGGCGGCATCTCGTCCTCGGTGCTCACCGGTCCGGGCCGCGGTCCGGCCCGTGGGTCTGGCACTGGTCAGGGTGGGCCGCCTCCTGGTTGGTCCTGAACCCGATGGCCGCGCCGGATTCCGGGGCGCCGAGTGGAGCCGGCCGTACTGAGGCCCGGATGGTGCGGGTGAAGGTTGGTCAGGACGCCGGGCCGACCACGGTGACCAGGGTGCCGATGGGGGCCAAGGGCCACACCTTGGCGGCGTCGGAGATCCGCATCTCGACACATCCGTTGCTCTGGGGAGACCCGTATGTCGCCCGCACGAACCCGTGCAGCGCGTCCCCCCCGTTGAAGTAGGCGGCCCAGGGGACGTTCGGGTCGTCATAGGTGGTGCCGTCCGGATTCGTCCCCTGCATCCTCGAGCTCGTGACATGCTCGAAGACCGGGAATGTGCCGTCGACGGTGTCGGCTCCGGGAGCCCCGGTGTTCACCGGGATGTCGGCCAGCACCGGAGCCCCGTTGTCGAACAGGGTCAATGACTCCGGGAGCTGCTTGGACACGACGACATAGGTGTAGGGATCGGCGTTGACCCTTGCACCGGCGATGTCGGCGAGCAGAGCCGTCCACACCCGCGCCCCGGCCAACCCGTCCACGGTCAGCCCGTTCTGGTTCTCGAAGTTCATCACCGCCCCCTTGGTGATGACGTTCTCGTAGCCCTCGGACCACAGCGCACTCAGTGTGGCGGGTGGGTTCGGCCAACGCCACGCGAATGTTCCGGCTTGCGCCGCCGTCGCTTGAAGAGGAGAGCTGAGCGTTGCGGTCGGGGTGAAGGAAACGGGGAGATAATTCAACTGGGCCAGCAATTGCTGAAGCCGCTCCGTACTCCCTTGAGCCACGGTGAAGGCAATCGACACCGGCGCGGCGAGGCTTTGGCCGCCCGCACTGTGCGGACCGGAAGGGCCGGCCGGGATGACGAGGGTTTCGGTGATCGTCGGGATGAAGGGAGTGGTGGCGACGAACGAGAGCGATTTCGCTCCCGCCTTGGTCCATGTGCCGCTCACCGGTGGACTGAAATTCGGCATTCCGGCTGCGCTCGCGACCGGCGACGACATATGAACCGTGACGATCTGATCGGAAGGAACGTCTGTCGAACCCGTTGCCGGTGACGTCGAGACAACTGAGAACGTCTTGGTCCCGGCATTGGCGGCGGCTCCCCCGTCCCCAGACGACCGTCGACGGGCGTTGTCGTGGATGTGTCGCCCGACCACGAACGCCCCCGCCGCGACCGCCACCACGACGACCACGACGACCACGATCGCGATGATCCAGATGGTTCGATGTCGTTTCGGAGGAGCTACGAGAATCTGATATTCCGGCATTTGCTCCTGGCGCTCAGACTGATCGGGGCGTTCGCAAGCCCGATGACGACGCAGCTCTGAGAGTAGCCACTGCAGGAGGACGAGCGACTTCAGCATCCGGTGCGACAGCGCAGCCCGGTCGGGTGACTTACATCGATCCGCCCGCACGCGCGAAGTGTTGAGTGGGCAACACCGTGCGCGTCCGACGCCAGGTCGCACACGGTCGGATCGGCGGTCTTCGCTCGCTTACCTGAGGGTAACGTGGACCTACGGACCCGGGTCGCCGAGGAGCACCGAGTCGGCGATCACAGACGAGCCACCCGGCGGCCCAGGAATGGATCAGACGTGGTGTCGGTTGGCATCTTCAATTCGTCAGGCAGGAGATCCGATGCCCCAGGCCGAATCCCGCAAATGGCTCGCGCTGGTGATCCTGTGCGCAGCCCAATTCATGGTCGTCCTCGACGTCTCCATCGTGAATGTGGCCCTTCCCTCCATCGAACGGGGACTGCACTTCTCGGAACAGAACCTCCTCTGGGTGCTCAACGCCTACACCCTGCTGTTCGGAGGATTCCTGATGCTGGGCGGCCGTGTGGCCGACAATCTGGGGCGTCGAGGCGTGTTCATCGTCGGCGTCGGCCTGTTCTCGACTGCGTCGTTGTTCTGCGGTCTCGCAACGAGCTCCGGATGGCTGGTGGCGGCCCGGGCCGTCCAGGGCCTTGGGGCCGCGATCGCCTCACCTGCGGCTCTCTCGATCCTGACCGTCACCTTTGAAGAGGGCCGCGAGCGCAATCGGGCGCTGAGTATCTGGGGGGCGATCGCCGGTGCTGGGGGGGCGTTCGGCGTCCTCCTGGGCGGGATCCTGACCCAGGAAGTGGGATGGCCGTGGATCTTCTACGTGAACGTGCCGATCGGAGCACTGGTCATCGTCGGCAGCTTCTCTGTTCTGCAGCAGCACGCACGCGAGAAGGTCCATGGATTCGACATACCGGGCGCTGTGACGGTGACCGCCAGCTTGAGCCTGCTTGTCTTCGCCTTGGTGAAGAGCAACGACTGGGGTTGGGCGTCGGTCCGCACGATCTCGACACTGGCGGCATCGGCCATCGTGCTCGTGGCCTTCGTGCTCATCGAAAGGCGGGCGGTTGCTCCACTTGTGCCGCTCGCAATATTCCGCAACCGCAGTCTCACGGCGTCCAACGTGGTCTCGCTCGTGCTCGGCGCGTCGATCTTCTCGATGTTCTATTTCCTCTCCCTCTACATGCAGCTGGTGCTCGGGTACTCCGCACTCAGAACCGGCATCGGCTACCTGAGCATCGCCGGGGCGATCATCGTGGCTGCCGGCGCGGCGCAGGCGTTGGTGGCGAAGATCGGCGTCCGAGCCGTGCTGGCCATCGGCATGCTCCTGGCCGCGGGCGGACTTGTGTACTTCAGCCAAATCTCAGTCCACGGAAGCTACGTGGGTACTCTCCTGCCTGGTTTCCTCCTGGCCGGGACAGGTCTCGGGCTTTCCTTCGTCCCGGTGACGATCGGTGCGATGAGCGGGGTGCCTCCCCGGGAGGCGGGCGTGGCATCGGGACTCATTACCACCACGCAGCAAGTCGGAGGAGCACTCGGGGTGGCCGTGCTATCCACGATCGCAGTGTCGGCGACCAGGAACTACCTGAGCACGCGAGCGCACGTGGCGTCGGTCGCTCCCGCCGGGTTGACCCATGGTTTCGCGATCGCCTTCTTGTGCGGCGCCTTCGTCGCCGGAGCGGGCGTGGTTGTCACCCTGCTGGGGTTCACCCGCTCGGCATCTTCCGGGCGCGACGCACCCGAGTTCGAGGTGTTGGTTCCCGAACAAGCGTGAATCGTGAACTAGACGCGATCCAATTCCAGCATCCGGATGGCGTTGCCCCTGAGGATCTTGTACGCGACATCATCATCGAGTCCGGCACAGAGCTTTTCGATGTACGCCTCGGAATGGGGCCACGTCGTATCGGTGTGCGGGTAGTCCGTCTCGAAGCAGATGTTGTCCTCACCGACTTCCTCCAGTGATCGGAGGCCGTGTCGATCAGCGGTGAAGCATCCGAAGATACGCCCGTAGTACTGCGTGGAAGGCCGAACCGGGATGCGCTCTTTGGCGTTGGTCCAGGCATCGTGCATCTCCCACACGGTGTCGGAGCGCTCGAGGATGTAGGGGATCCACCCGATCTGACCCTCTGAGTATGCCAACTTCAACTTTGGGAATCGGAGGAGATTGCCCGAGAAGAGCCAGTCCGCCAGAGAGGCGATCGCATTGTTGAATCCGAGAGCGACTCCCACCGCCTTGTTCGAATCTGGCGACGCCACCGGGTTGGAGCTGCTCGATCCGACGTGCATGCAGACCGTCACTCCGTAGTCGTTGCACACCTGCCAAAGCGGATCCCAATAGTCGGTGTTGATGCTGGGAAGCTTGAGACGGGTGGGCATCTCGCTGAACGCGATTGCTCGAACCCCTCGCTCAGCATTCCGCTTGGTCTCGGCAGCAGCGAGATCTGCATCCCACAGAGGGATTATGCACAGCGGAATGTTGACCCCCCCTGAGGGCTCACACCACTCTTCGACCATCCAGTCGTTGTTGGCCTTGACGCAAGCGAGACCAAGCTCCTTGTCCTTTCCCTCGTAGAACGTCTGGCCACAGAATCGGGGGAAGGTCGGGAATGGGAGCGATCCGTCGGTGTAGTTGAGAGCCAAGTCCTTGACCCGCTCATCACGGTCCCAACAACCCTTGCGCATCTCATCGAACGTCGTGGCAGTCATCGTCATCTGCGTTCGGTCGAACACGATGTTGCCCTGTGCATCGAGCGTGGTCGACGCCTGGGGAATGGCCACGAACTTCTTCTGTACGTAGATCAGCTCGTCGTCGTAGTACCAAGCATCGCCCCATTCGCCTTCGGGGTCTTCGACCATGTCGTATTTCGCGCCCGACAGATGCTTGAAGCTTCCCCACCGTCTGCGCTCGACCCTCGGACCTCGTTCCCGGTACTTCTCGGGCAACCAGGTTTGCCACACATGAGGGGGCTCGACGACATGGTCATCCACACTGATGATCTTGGGCAGCGCCATGCCCAAAGAATAGCTTCACCCTGACATCGGCGTCAGGGTGCGCATCGTCGACCACCGGCGCCGACCGGACACAGGTCATCTGGTCGATGACCAGGTGATTCGGGAGAAGGCCTACAAGTCCCAGGCGTGCCTGCGACCACTGGCCTCGAACGCCCGCATCAGGGCATCTTCATCGTCTGAAGTGAAGCGACGGTAGGAATCCTCGTCGCGAGCTCGAACGTAGATCGGATCACCGCCCACGCGGTCGGAGCGGAATCTCTGGTGGACAAGGGTGCGGGTCAGGACCTTGTTGGTCGGGGTCGTGGGAAGCGCACTGCACTGACGGACGAAGCGGGGTCGCCACTTGGGGCTGAGATCGGGTTGGCTCTTCAGCCACGCCGCGAAGGCGCTCCCCTCGAACGTGGCTCCATCGCGAAGCACCAGAGCCACCATGACCTGATCTCCGGAGTCAGGGTCCGGTACGCCAAAGGCTGACACCATCATCACACCGGGGTGCCGGGCAACGATGGCTTCGATCGGAGCGGCGGGAAAGTTCTCCCCCTCGACTCGCAGCCAGTCGGAGGTGCGCCCGGCGAAATAGACCCACCCGTCCTCGTCGACGTAACCGAGGTCACCGCTCCAGTACCAACCCCTGCGAGTGGTGCGGATCATTGCCTCCTCATTGCGGTAGTAGCCCTCGAACGGCCCCACACCGAGTGTGTTGACGATCTCGCCCACACACTCCTCCGCGTTGACGAGACAGCCTTCATCATCGAAGCGCGCCCTCGGGACCTCGTCACCGGTGGAGTCGACGACCAGGATCCCCTCACGCAGACGTCCGACCGAGCCACGGGGCGGGCCGCCCGACCGGTCCAGTGCGATAGCGCCTTCTGTCGAACCGAAGACGTCAATGATCTTGATACCGAAGCGCGCCGCCGCTGCTTCGACGACATGGGGTGACCCTTCGTTGCCGAAGGCGACTCTCAATGTGTTGTCGGCATCGTCACTGTGCTCACGGGTTGCCAGCAGATAGGCCAGCACCTTGCCGGTGTAGTTGAACCAGGTGGCCCCAAAGTGTCGGACGTCTGCGAGGAACCGGGTTGCGCTAAAGCGGCGAGCCAAGGAAAGCGACGCGCCCGTTACCAGCGCCGGAACGAGTCCGGCCATCAATGAGTTGGCGTGGAACAGGGGCATCGCCGCGTATCCGACGTCGGCAGGTCCGAGATCGAGCATCATCGCCATTCTCTGGCCAGTAGTCAGGAGTCTGCGCTGCGTGCAGCGAACGGCCTTGGGAGCGGCCGATGTGCCCGAGGAGGCCCGGGGCCAGGCGGCGGACAACCGGATCCATCCCCCGCAGCAGCTTCAAGCCGGCCTGGGTAATCTGCGTCCACACCACGCGACGGTCCTTGGAGCCGCGGTGTTGCCGGACCAGCTTGAGGGCCTTGAGCCTGCCCAGCAAACGCGTAATGTCCGGCTCGGCGGTC
>Ga0209415_10001782_pt1 | contig 40719 bp, 38 predicted proteins | sample PeaSoiSIISIP2007_FD_187696 | JGI IMG/M metagenome (GOLD analysis project Ga0209415, IMG submission 187696) | Peat soil microbial communities from Weissenstadt, Germany - SII-SIP-2007 (SPAdes) (version 2) | ecosystem: Environmental > Terrestrial > Soil > Wetlands > Peat | place: Germany...
CCACAGTGGGCACAGGGGAAACCAGGGGAAACAGACATGGAAACGTCTCGTCACCGGTTTTTTCCGAAGCTCCCTGTTCCTTCCGAAGCTCAACTGCGCTGGCCGAAGGTTTTACGAATCTCGTCATAGGCGGAGTTCAACTCCCGCATCTTACGTTCGGCCAACTCGCGGAACTCTGGAGCCAAATGAGCCACCTTGTCTGGGTGATTCTGTGATGCAAGATATCTGTAGGCTGTGGCCGCCTCCTCAGCGGCGTCAACACCGTGGCTCTCGATCTTGATGTGCGACAAGGAAAAGACGGAATCGCTGAACTACGTCAACTTGAGGCGGCTTCGGGACAGCAACTCCCGCCCACGGTCACGGTTCTGAGCGGGAGTGGTACTCCGATTCGCATTGGGCCTGGACTCTCGCCCGAAGCACCTGCCACCACTGGGAACAGTATCTTCGCATCTGGAAGGATTCTGCGATTCGCAGACTGCCAGATACAAAATGTGGTCGTGCCAGCTATGAAGCGGACATCCTCAACCGAGCATTCCTCGATCAAAAACAGCAGTGGAAGAATCCAGAGAAGCCTCCCATCGAGCGGTCTGCGAACCCGGCCATCACCAAGCACGCACGCAAACTCGCCACCCATACCGAGACTCCGCATTCACCCATCGCTTGGGCAGTTTTGCACTTAAAGTATCACCAGCCCACGCTGAACGACAACGACATCGCACGAACACTGAATGCAACTGGATCGTTCAAGCGTGTGGTCACCAGAGATAACGTCAAGCACATCCGCCGTCGCTACGAACATATTTGGAAGTCAGTTCGTCGGAACCCCTAACTTTCCTCACTTCCCCACAGATACATCTACTTTTCAATCGTGGTTCCTGAGTGGGGACAGTGCTATTCACAGACTGGGGTGTGTTTTAAGACTATAAGAATACTCTTGGGGAAATGAACTTCAAGAACCGCCGTAAGGCGTCCCAAAGGGACATGCTTCCAAGTTGTATTGCATTGTTCGTGGTTCTCACGTTCGTCCTGCAACCACTCTTTCTCGAACGGTGAACCAACGCCGTACACTGGAGTGCTGCCGAAGGTGCTCAATCCATCGAAGGCATCGAAAGAACGTGTATTGGCTAAAAAACTTGGATCACGTCTACCATCCAGTATCAGGGAAAGAGGAAATGAAGCTGCCCACCGTGGACGCCAAAAAATAAGCCCGATCACGAACGGATATCCCGCCGCGAGACAGGCCTTCATCTGCCCCACGTCCTGGGCCACGCGGCTGTACTGAACCGCCGGATGCGCCTTCGCGAATTTGTAGCAAGGCGTTGGCGGGCGATTGGTGAATTTGTCCTCGACGTAAGGCCACATGGTCTCCGGACACGCGCCCTGCCCGGCCACGGTCTTGATGCCGTCGCGCAACATGGCGCCGCTATCGGCGTCGATGGTGCCCTCGATCGCGCGCTCGTTGTAGTAGATAAACAGCCGGGACGGCGTGAATGGATTCGACAGTTTCTGCTTCAATTGATCGAACTCAAGCGCCGCGCTCACGGCGTTCGCGGTGCAGCTTCCGAGCTCGCCCTGATCGTAAACCGCCGGACAGGCGCCGCGCAGATCGACCGACGGCGGCAGAGCTCCTACTCTTCGGGGCGCTCGGAAATATTGGTCGCGGACGTCGGGAACATCGGGAATCCAGCCATAACGGCTGAGCTTTCTTCGCATGGTGCCTCCGTGACCAAACTAGAGCCGCCACGCCCATGCTGCCGTTCGCCGAGAGGTCTACCTTTGAGAAAGAACGCCGTTTATCCGAAACCATCGGCCGGTGATCCCTCGACGCGGCCTTCCGCCGCCACGGCCTCCCGTACCCCAGCGTAGTGCGTTGCAGATAACGTGCTTTAGCCTCGAAGCAAACGTGTGGCGCACGCTCTCAGCGTGCTGTGTCGAGACTCTACTCGACACCTGTTCCGGGATTGAAAACAAACAACCAGGCGTCGGCAGGAGTGCCGACGCGGCACGCTGAGAGCGTGCGCCACAAAAGCCAGGATAATGTTCGATTTCTGTGACGCACTACACTAGTAACCGATGCGCTTGTTCGCGGTCGCCGCCGCTATTGTGCTCACGGCATGCTCACCCGCGCCCCCGCCGGTCCACGATGTCACCAAGGAGCCGTGGTATGCTCCCATGGTCGACGAATTGGCGGACATGAACCGCCAGGCGCAAGCAGCTTTTGAACGTGGCGACTCGAACAAAGCGTCGGCGCTCATTCTGAAAGGCGAGCCGCTGGTCAGCCGCCTTATGACTGCGTCCCACCCTACGCTCGGGGCGACCGAAGCCGCTTCCGATCTCGATGAGCTTTACGGCCGGATGCTACTGTCGAACCGGCATTTCGGCTGGGCCCGGCTCCAATTCCAAAAAGACTACGCTCGCTGGAGGCACTGGCAGCCGCAAACTCCGGACACGGTTCGCCGTTTGAAGCAGGCGGGAGATGCGATGGACGAATGCGACCGGCATCTGCCGGAGTGACCCGCTGGGGAGCATGCACCCAAGAAACGCTAGTGTAGTGCGTCCGAGATAATAGCCGATAAACTTCCAGAGGGAAATGTGGCGCACGTACTCTTACGTGCCGTGTCGAGACTCTTCTCGACACCTCCGGACGGGTGAACCCAACGCCAGTCAGTCGGCATGAGTGCCGGCGCAGTCTCTTAAGCGCGCGTCATAGTAGGGCTTAAAACGTGCGATGCATGGCACGAGCACGTATACCTCGTCTGAGAAAAGAAGGATAGATCTCCTACTAATGCTCTAACGGCCGAGGGAAGGAACACGACGCACGGTCGAGGAGGTTGCTGAAAAAGACTTCTGGCCGCCGATAAACGCAGATGGACGCTGATTCGCGGGAGGCAAGGACTTTGTTTTCAATCGGCGTTTATCAGTGTTTATCAGCGGCCAACCTTGTCCTAGACTTTTTCAGCACTCTCCTAGACGCCAGGCGCGTGTGCCGGGCGTTCGAGCCGGCATAAGCGACGAAATGGACACTGCCTCTCCCATCATCCTTACATCGCTTGCGGCCCCGGATGAGAGTAGCCTCGTGTGGAACGGCAAACCGCGCTTGACCTGGGCTCCGCCGCAAAGTCCAATCTCCATTGAATACCCTCCGGGCTTCCTTCAGGACCTGCGCCGTCAGGCCCACCGAAAGAATACCCGCGGAATTCTGCACGGCGTCCAGGAAGGCAGCCGGATTGAGGTGCACGCCGCGCGGCCCGACGCCGGCCTGCGGGCGGTTGGCATCTTCGTGGTCCGCGTGCGAGGGGAGGTTTTCCTGACCGAAGCCGATCTCGAGTTTCTGGACGCTTCGGGTGCGCCCATCGCCCTAGTCATCGCCGGCGGCAGGGGCGGTTTTTTCGTTTGGGAAACCGCGAGGCACAAATGTGGCGCGACGGGCCTCGCGACGCCCCTCGAAAGCGCAAAGGGCGCGGCGCGCACCGCCAAGGAGATCAGGAACTGTTTCGCGCCGCACGGAGTTCACCCGGAGCGGGTCTTGCGCGAGTTCCTCAAAAGCAGCCGGTGCATTCAAAGCATCCAGAGCTATCAGGAATTTTCGCTGATGGAAGAATCGCCCGTGCGGGAACCTAGCCGGATCGCGGGAATCCTATGCAGGAGTCTATGCGAAATTAAGAATCACCTGGCCGGGTGCTGAAACGAGTTCGGAAAAGCGATTTTGAGCTGCGGATAAACGCAGATGAACACGGATAACCCTTCTATTTCCATCGGCGTTCATCTGTATTCATCTGCGGCCGTCCCTGGGTTTAATTTTTTCCAAGGCCCCGGGGTGGACTACACCAGCACCGTGAAAACGTTCTCGGCCCGCTCCACCGGGCGATAACGGGTATCGCGTTCGAGCGGCTCGCGGCCGGACTCGCGGATCAGACGGAGCAGGTCGCCGCGCCGCAGGTTCTGGCTGGTGGTCGCGCCCGCATCGTGATAAATCTTCTCTTCGACCACGGTTCCGTCGATGTCGTCGGCTCCGAAGCGCTGGGCGATCTGCGCGATTTGCGGCGTCATCATGATCCAATACGCCTTGATGTGCGGAATGTTATCGAGCATCAATCGCGACACGGCGATCTCACGGATATCGTCGAATCCGGTGGTTCTCGAAATATGTTGCAGCGCCGTATGATCCGGATGAAACGCGAGCGGAATGAAAGTCACGAATCCATGAGTGTCATCCTGGAGGGTCCGCAGTTTGACGAGATGATCCACGCGATCCTCTTCGGTCTCGATGTGGCCGTAGAGCATGGTGCAGTTCGAATGCATGCCCAATTGATGCGCCGTGCGCGCGACATCCAGCCACTGGTCCCCTGTAATCTTGTGATCGCAGATGATCCGGCGCACGCGTTCCGAGAAGATCTCCGCTCCGCCGCCGGGCAGGGAATCGACGCCCGCCTCCTTCAGCTTTTCGAGCGCTACCCGGGGCGTCAGCTTCGCGCGTTGCGCCAGGTATCCGATTTCCACCATGGTGAGCGCCTTTAAGTGCACCTGCGGGAAGCGTTCCTTCAGGCCGCGCGCCATCTGGCAGAACCAGTCGAGCGTCAATTCCGGATGCAGCCCGCCCACGATGTGGAACTCCGTGACCGCTTCGCTATAGCCTTGTCCGGCCTTCTCCCACACCTCTTCGAGGGACATGGTGTAGGCCTTCGGGTCCTTGGCGCGCTTGCCGAATGCGCACAGCTTGCAACTGGCCACACACACGTCGGTCGGATTGATATGGCGATTGACGTTGAAATAAGTCGTATTTCCGTGCAGCCGCTCGCGCGCCAGGTTGGCCATCCAACCCACACCCAAAAGGTCCGTCGAACGGTATAGCGTCAAGCCGTCTTCGAAGCTGAGCCGTCCACCACCTTCCACCTTGGCGCAAATCGGTTTCAGGCGGGGGTCTTCGAAAATGGGTGCCATGTATATTCCGCTGCCTTCTATTCTAACGGCCGCTCACTCCAACGGTGTTCCAATAGCCGCTTCTTGGCGAACGGGCCTTGCGCCGTTTGCAGTGCGCTACTGAAGGAAGATGTCAGTGGCCCAAAATAGAAAGAATATCACGCTGACGTAGCCGTTCATGGTAAAGAAGGCGGCGTCGATGCGGGAAAGATCGTCGGCCTTCACCAACCGGTGCTCCCACAGGAGCAATCCGGCCACCGCCGCGACGCCCGCCACGGCGATCGTCCCGAGCCCAAAGGAATGCACCAACATCAGCAAAGACGCCAGCATCCCTACATGGAACACTCTCGAAATCCACAGCGAATTGGCGATCCCGAACCGCTGTGGGATGCTGAACAACCCGGCTGCGACGTCGAACGCGTAGTCCTGGCAGGCGTAAATAATATCGAAGCCGGCCGTCCATAGGGTGACCGCGGCCGTGAGCCACAGGATCCTCGGGTCGAGCGATCCGCGCATGGCGATCCAGGCGGCGGCCGGCGCAATCCCCAGCGAAAATCCGAGCACCAGATGCGAGAGCAAGGTGAATCGTTTGGTAAAGGAATAGAACATCACGACGGCGAGCGCCACCGGCGCCAGTTTCCGGCAAAGTGGATTCAAGGCACTGGCCGCGAAGAAGAAGACCAGGACCCAGAACACGATAAAGCCCCACGCGAATCGTCGCGAGAGCACGCCGGTGGGCAAATGACGCGCTTTCGTGCGAGGATTGCCGGCGTCGATATCGGCATCGAGCACCCGGTTGAATCCCATCGCGGTCGAGCGTGCAGCCACCATCGCAACCACGATCCACACTAGTTTCACCCCGAGGCCTGCATGGGGGAAGCCGTCATCGCGCCAGGCGAGGAGCGCACCCGTCAGCGCGAACGGAAGCGCGAAGACGGAATGCTCGAACTTGACCATGTCGAGCGTCAGCCACAGACGTTTGAAAAATGGCTGCAAAACGGTGCTAGCCTCCAGGTGCATGTCGTTGTTGGCACGAATTTGATCCTACTTGGGGACAGAGCGGTCTGTCCCTTTCGTTCTTACGGAGCTAAGTTACATGCGCCGTTTTGAGATTCCTGGCATCGAGATACCGGCGGATGGCCTGGTCGAGAGACGGCATCGGCTCGACGCCCAGCGATTCGAGCTTGCCGTTGGAAAGCGCGGAGTATTTCGGCCGCCGCGCGGCCGTACGAAACTCGCGTTCATTCGTCGGCTTGAGCGCCGGCTTCACTCCCGCCGCGTCGAAAATCTTCGTCGCCCAATCGAACCATGAAATGGCAGCGCCCCCGCCAATATGGACGATCCCTTGAGCACCCAGAGCCACCAGATCCGCCGTGCGGGCGGCGAGCGCGGGAGCGAAAGTCGGCGACGCCACGTGATCCTCCACCACTCGGATCGGCTGATCCTTGGCGGCCAGACGCAGCATCAGCTCGACGAAATTTCCACGGGCCGTATCCAGGCCGCCCGGTCCGTAGACGCCCGATGTGCGGACGATCAGCGTCTTTTCCAGATAGGCCCGGGCGTAGAATTCGCCGGCGAGTTTCGAGACCGCGTAGGCGCCCAGCGGATGAGGAGGGTCCTGTTCCGTGTAGGCGCGCCCGGCCAGGCCGTCGAAAACGTAATCGGTCGAGAAATGAACCAGGCAGGCGTCCACCTGCCGGCAGGCGACCGCGAGATTCCTCACTGCCAACGCGTTTACCAGAAACGCGGGCTGCGGCTCCTTCTCGGCCACGTCCACTTGATTGTAAGCGGCGGCGTTGAGCACAATGGATGGGTCGAACAGCGAAAGGCAGGCTTCCACCTGCGCGGCATCGGTGATATCGACGGTCGATCGCTCGAATCCGGCGACCTCGTAGCCGCGATTGCGGAACTCCGCCGTCAGTTCGATCCCGAGCTGTCCGCCCGCACCAAAAACCGCAACGCGTTTCGCTTGCACTTATACATTATGAACGAGTTCGGCCGGTGCCCCGGTCCCCGGGGCCTACCTCGGCAGCCAAGTCTCTCCACGACCTCCCGCCCATCAGAGCCTGGTTTAGCCTTTCCAGGTCATCTAACGCGGCCAGCGAATGAGAGAGTTGGATTCCCACGATGTAGGCGCCGTCGGCGCGCTCACAGCGGCACACTTCGCCGAGCATCAGCAACTTCTTAGTGTCCACCCGAACCAGTGCGCCGCAGGGAATCGGCCCGGGTGTTCGAGCGCGCATTCCGCTGCCGGAGACATCGAGCACGCATGCTTCGAAAACCGGTGACTGCAGTCCTGTCGATACGCCCAGCAAGGTCAGCGTGACCGGTTCGTTGGTCCTGAGTCGCGATTCCCTGCGCCGTTCCGCGCCGTCTCCCTTGGGATGTCGCGCGCCGAGTCCCGCGTGGTCTTCCACACCACCATATCGGAATTGCGCCAGCGAATATGAGACGAGAGCTACAGAGCCGCCATGCGTGAGCATGCGGCAGTATAAACTTCGCCGGCTTGATGCTGCCGCATGCTCACGCATGGCGGCTCTGACGGTCAGGGACTAGCGGAAGTTGAAGGCCATCCAGATGGCTGTGCCGACCACGCCGGGCAGCAGAATCTCCAACCAGTTGCGTCGTAGAAACTGAGTCACCTTGACCGCGGGCCCGGGTTGGCGTTCCGGTTCCACGGTGCGCGGAGCAAGCGACAGCGCCAGCCGGCTTCTGAGGCTCGACGGCAGCCCCTTCAGCGCTCGCAGGATCTCCTGGCGGCCGCGGCTGTCGGCAATCAGAATGGTGGCGGAGTTGAAACTATTGGTCGAGTCTTCCAGTTCCTTCCGCAATCCAGGCGGCACTTCACTCACGGAATGAAACACGCGGGTCTTGCCGGCTTTGGCGATAAAGATGGTGGACGTCTTAATCGTGACGCGTTGCATGACCGGTGTTGCCGAATACCCTCGCCTACATCATATCCCAGTGCGATCCCTCCCATTCTCAGGACAATGCCCAGCCTGGACCGCGCGCTGAGCCGCGCGGGTGGGCCGATACGCACGGCCCCGGCCGATGGTACGCTGTTGAACATATGAGCCCCCATGGTTTGAGTTTCTCCGGATTGGTCTTGTTCACCACCATCGCGGCGGCGACGCTATCCGCCGCCGATGCCGATAGCGTTGCCCGCGGCAAGTACCTGGTCGAAGAAGTCTCGAAATGCAGCGATTGCCATACGCCACGCATGCCCGACGGAAAGCCGGACATGTCCAAATACCTCAAGGGCGGTCCCCTCAGCTTCCAACCCATCGACACCATCCCGGGCTGGCACAAAACCACACCCGACATCACGTCGACCGGCCGCATCTGGGCGCGCTGGGGCGATGAGGGCTCCGTTAAGTTTTTCGAGACCGGGCAAAATCCGCGCGGCGGAGCAGCCGACCCGCCCATGCCGGCCTACAAGATGACCCATTCCGATGCCCAGGCCGTGGTCGATTATCTCAGGTCGCTCAAATAGAGCCGCATTCCCCTCATGAAAAGCCGGATAACGAAGGCGGCCGGCAGTTTCTCTTCTGCCATGAAGTGGCCGGCCGCCTCTGTCCGGCTCACTTACGCACTTCTGGCGGTTCTACCGTTTGCCGGAACGCTCCGGGCGGAGCCCACCGCATCCCCGGCGGACCGCGTCCTGATTGTCGTGAACGGCCGATCCGCTCTTTCGCGCAACATCGGGGAATATTATGCGCGGCGCCGCAGTGTGCCGGCTCGGCACATCTGCCGGATCGAAACATCCCCGGAGGAGGAAATCCAGCGGGCCGATTACGACCGCGAGATCGCGGCTCCCATCGCCACGTTTCTGCGGAAGAACGAACTGGTCGAACGCATTTATTACATCGTAACCACAGCGGGCGTGCCGTTGAAGATTTCCGGTTCGGGTGGATTAGGTGGAGACGCCGCGGCGGTGGACAGCGAACTCACGCTGCTCTATTCGGATATCAAGACCGGCAAGCCGCATCCGATATTGGGGCCGGTTCCGAATCCGTTCTTTCAAAAGCGGGGCGCCCCTTTCGCACATCCCCAGTTCCCCATGTACCTGGTCACTCGACTGGCGGCGTATGACTTCGAGGGCGTCAAGGGCATGATCGATCGCTCGCTCCAAGCCGTGAATAGAGGCAAGTTCGTCATCGATCTGAAATCGTCCAGCGATGAGCCCGGCAATGACTGGTTGCGGACGGCCGCGGCTCTTCTACCCAAGGACCGGGTGGTGCTCGACGAGTCCAATGCGGTGATCTACGACCAGACCGGCGTGATCGGTTACGCGGGATGGGGCTCAAATGATCCGCACCGCCATCGCCGCTTTCTCGGTTTCCACTGGCTGCCGGGCGCGATCGTGACCGAATACGTCTCCACTAACGGCCGCACTTTCGCGCGCCCGCCCGAAACGTGGAACATCAGCGACTGGACGAAGAAAGATCTCTGGTTCGCGGGCGCTCCCCAAACCCTGACCGCCGACTACATTCTCGAAGGCGCAACCGGAGCGTCCGGGCACGTCTACGAGCCGTATCTCCACATGACGCCCCGGCCCGATCTTCTGTTGCCCGCCTATTACAGCGGCCGCAATCTGGCGGAGAGTTACTATCTGGCGATTCAGGGGTTAAGCTGGCAGAATATCGTTGTAGGCGACCCGCTGTGCTCCCTTGGCAAGCCGGACCACTTCTGAGTAACAGCCCGCAAAACGGAGCGCGGTGGCATTGTTACTTGTTTGTACTGAGGGTTCCGCCGCGCCCTTTGCGGGCTAGTGAGCTGTCCCCTGGCCCCCGGCCCCTGGCCCCAGTATCTTTATCCCGGCGCCCCTCATGGAAAGGGCCACGCCGGGGTTCCCGGCGTGGCCCAATCGGTTCATCGAACGGCGATTTTACTATTTCAGCAAGGTGAGAATTTGCTGAGGAGCGGAATTGGCCTGCGCCAGAGCCGCGATACCGGCCTGGAGCTGAATCGACGCCTTAGTGAGGTTCGCCGACTCGGTAGCCAGATTGGCGTCGCGGATTTGCGATTCGGCGGCCGCGAAGTTGGTGAGCTGCGAGGACGCCAGGTTGATGGCGTAGTTGAACTGGTTTTCGCCGCGGCCTACTGCTGCCTGGGCGGCGCCCAGCGTGGTGACCGCGGCTGTAGCCGTGGTCACATTGCTGATGTCGGACGTCGATCCGGTACCGGTGACCCCTGCGCTATAGGTATTGCCCTGCGACTGGATCCCGGTGTCGTTGGCGTTCGAGCCGATCGAAACATTGAACGCCTTGGTGCTGATGAAGCGGATCTGATCGACGCCGGAGCTTTGATCCTTCACCGCGGTGATCCCTTGCAGGGCCGCGATGTTAGACGCTTGCAGCGCCGCATTGATAGTGCCAATGGCCTCGTCGACGGTGCGAGCGCCGCGCGAAGTTCCGTTGTTCTGGAGTTGGATGGTCAACGCCTGCTGGGTGCCGGCGGCGTCATTGGCGGACAGAGTGATGCTCTGGGTATCGTTGCCATGGGCGAGGCCGGTAAAGCCGAACGCCGAGGCCTGATACGCCCCGCCGGATTCATACGCCGTGAAGGCGCTGCCCGCCGAGATGTTCCCCGCGCCATAAGCTGCGCCGGCGGTACCGAAGCCGACATTGCCGTTGGCGCTGTAGGCATTGAGCTGGAAGTTCGTGCCATTGTTCGAGGAAAGAATCAGGTTTGTTCCGTTATCGCTCGCCACGATTCCAGCGGCAGAGAGAGTGGAATCGGCGGAAATCGCCTGGTTGATCCCTTGCTCCAGGCTGGCGAGCGTGCGCGACGTTCCGGCGGTGGGGGTGGCCACGCCGATTGAGTCGGCGAGGGCGGTACCGGTGCCGTTGGCTACGGCGACGCTCGAGTGAGCGCCCTGCGTGTTCGAAGTGATTTGCAGATACGTGTGCGAGCCGGATACTTTCAAAGACGCGGTGGCGCCCGCCAACTTGCCGTTGATATCCTGCACCAGGAGAGAATCCGTGGTGTCCGCAGCGGCGAGCGCGATGTGCTGAACCGCGCCGCCGTCCACCGTGACGTTGAGTTGCTCGTTATTGGTGTTGATCGTCACGCCTGCGGTCAGGTCCAGGTTGCCGACGGCGCTACCCGAGGTGGCATCGCCCGCGTTCAGGTTCACGGTAACGACGTGGCCCGCCGTGGCGGATCCGTTCACCGAGAATTCCAGATTGGTGTTGCCGTAAGCGGTAGTGTTGGCGTACGCAGTCCCGGCCGTGAAGCTGGTGTTGTCCACCGAGTTCGACGCGCCGTACTGGAAAGTTCCGAGGCCGAACACGTTCCCAGTGTCGCCCGCGGCCTCGACCGAGAACTTCTGGCCGGTGGCGCTGGTGAATACCAGCGGTGAGCCGGAGGCCGCGGTAGTAAGCGAGATGCCGGCCGCTTCAAGAGTCGTGTTGCTGTTCACAAGCGTCTGTAAACCGGCCACGTTGGTGCCCGAGGCCACCACCAGGTCGACCGGCGAAGTGAGTCCTCCGCCCTGGATGCGAATCGTGGATCGCGCGCCGGTGGCGCCCGCGCCTGCGTTGGCGTCGCCGGTCACTGTGGTCGCAATGGCGACGCCATCCGGAGCCGTCGGACCCGAAGACGCCGCGGTGTTCCCGAGCAGGGCGTTGGCCATTACGTCGCCCGCCGTCACCTGAAACGCGCTCGAGCCGGAGTTGAAGGCCAGGTGCTGTCCGCCGTTTGCATCGGTGTAGACGCTCGCGGCGATTCCAGCGTTCTTGAACGCGGTGGCCGCCGAAGTCGTGCCGTTGCCCGCGTTCTGAATGGCCGTATTTACGGCCGTCGCCAGAGTGGTGGTATCCGTAACGCCGGTCAGATTCACGCTGACCGCGACTTTGTTCGCGTCGGAGAAGCCTGAACCCGAAAAGTAGAAGGTGGTGGTATTGTTCGGTTGAGCGTTGTTGGCATCCTGGACGATGGCCTGCACGCTGGTGGCCTGGCCCGCGCTCAAATCCCGGCCCGAGGCGTTCACCGCCTGCACGCCGGTGAGTCCCAGGCTCTGGGCATCGACCGTGGCGTTGGTGAGATTGAGCCCCACACTGCCGTTGGTGGTAGCCGAGATGCTGCCGGAGGCTTGACCGCCGCCGATGAATACGCTGAGGTTCTTGGCGAATTCCCCGCCCTGGTTCAGGCCGATCGCCTGCGCTTGACGGTTGATTTCCGTTAACACGCTCTGAAATTCCGAGTTCAGCACGCCGCGATCGCCGGTGAAGGCGCCCGATGCCGATTGCGTCGCCAGTGTCCGCGCGCGGTCCAGAAGTTGTGAAATGTTGCTGATGCCGCCGTCCGCGATCTGCAGTTGGCTCAGGCCGTCGTTCGCGTTGCTGACGCCCTGCGTCAACACGGCTTCGTTCGAACGGTAGGCGTTGGCAATCGCCAGGCCGGCGGCGTCGTCGCCGGAATTGACGATGCGCAGGCCCGAAGTCACCTGATTGATGGTGGACGATTGAAAATTACTCGTTTGCCGCAGGTAGTTCTGGGCTTGTAACGAAGTAATGTTGGTGTTGATTGAAAAAGACACGGTTATTCTCTCCTTGAATTTAGTCGCCGGGAATCCTTTCCCGGATCTTCACAAGGCGCTTATCGGTGTGGAGGGGGGCTTCTTGAGAGAATCGGGCAGAAGATTGATGGCCGCGCTCGGAATTGACAACGAGGCGGCCAGGTTTTGCTGCTGGGTCAGATGAATTTCCCGGCGCAGCACCGCCACCTGCTTCGGCGCGCGGATGCCGATCTTCACCTGGGAGGAAGCGATTTCCAGAACCTCCACTTCCACATCCGTTCCGATCAGGAAGGATTCACCGGCGCGGCGGCGGATTACGAGCATACCGGCTCCGGTTTCAGTGGATGCTGATGCGAGTAGCGTTTATCTACCCGCACCGCCTGTACCCCGCGGCGATTCTTCAGATTGATCACCACCGGCGCCATCAGATTGGCGGTGGGGCAATTTTCCGTCACCACCAGGATCGCCAGGCAGAGCAGATCGATCGGATCCGGGACCTCGCCTTCCACCACTCGATCGAGCCCAATCAATCGCGCGTCTTCGGCGATCAGCTCGAGTTCATAGCCTGGGTCGATCAGGCCGACGGGGAGGGTAATGAAGCAAAGCTTTGGATTGCCGAGACTTTGCAGGAACACCAGCGGCCGAAGTCCCGGGCGTTCCAACATGACCAACCGGGTCTGATCCTCGAAGGCCGGGAGTCCCGACGGAAATTCGAGGACCTGGCCCGCGGTGTACTCGACGTCGCCGAAATTCTGCGTGGCAAGTTGAGGCATGCGTCTCTCTCAGTAAACATCGCGCACAACGCAGCGGGCCGCTATTGTTTTCAGTCACCAGCGAGCGCGCCCCGCGCTGTGCGCTCCCTCCTCAAACGTTGCACGCAAGTGTCCAAACTCAATCGTGGCTCTGCCGCTGTCTGTGGCGTGGGACACTCCGGCGGCGGGAGCCTCTTAAGTAACAGCCAGCAAAACCCGGAGCGGGTAAACTCCGCGCGGCGGCAGCGTCACTGGCTTGTAAATGAGGGTGCCGCCGCACCCTTTGCCGGCTAGTTACCGGTAACGCCCGGTGAGTTCCCGCCATTTGATCCCGAGCAAGGCCCCGAACGACGCCACGCCCGCGAATCCGCTGACTTTGGTGCCCTCCACGTTGTTCCAGATCACTGGAACCTCGACGGCCGGGAGCCGGAGCGCCTTGGCAATCACCAGATCCTCGACGTCAAAACTGAAACCGTCGAGCCGTTGGCGCGAAAAGATCGCGCGGGCCGCATCCGCCCGGAACAACTTGAAGCCGCATTGCGTATCGCGAAAGGGAAGCCCGGTCAGCATCCGCATCACGACATTGAACAGGCGGCCTGAGAACTCCCGGAAGGCGGATTGATGGACGCCTACCAGCGAGCGGTCGAGAGCCCGCGAGCCGATCGCGATCTCAGCGCCCGCCTCGGCCGCGGCGGCGAACAGTTTGTCGAGCTCGGTGACCGGCGAGGAGAGATCGGCGTCGGTAAACAGGATCCACTCGCCGCGGGCTTCCAGCATGCCATGACGGATCGAGTATCCCTTGCCGCGATTGCCGGGGTTCTTCAGCAAGCGGATCGACGGGTGATCCCGCTGCCATTTTTCCGCCAGGCCCACGGTCCCATCCTCAGAGCCGTCATCCACCAACAGAATCTCCGCGAACGGAAATTGCTTCCCTCTCACATACGCGAGCACCGTTTCGAGCGTCGCGGGCAGCCGCTTTTCCTCGTTGTAGGCCGGAATAACAATGGAGATCGAGGCCGCTCGTTCAGGCATAGAAAGCCCGGACGAGGTCAGCCACGTATTCGATATCCGGCGGAGTAAGTTCGGCGTAAACGGGCAGAGCGAGGGTGGTGCGGGCGAGCTCTTCGCTGACCGGGAAATCTCCCGCCCGATAGCCCAGGTGAGCAAAGCACGGTTGTTCGTGGATCGGGAGGGGGTAATAGACCTCGCATCCGACGCCATTTTCGCGTAGATATTTCTGCAGCCCGTCGCGGCCGTGCGCGCAGCGGATCACGAACTGGTTGTAAATATGCCGGGTCTGGTGCGCCGCCGGCCGCGGCAGAGTCACGGGCACGCCGCTCCCGGCAACCTCGCCACCCAGCAAGGTCCGGTAGAGTTCGGCGTTCCGCGCCCGTCCGTCGCTCCAGGAATCGAGAGAACCGAGCTTCACACCGAGAATCGCGGCTTGAATCGCGTCCAGGCGCGAGGCCAGCCCGATCCACTGGTGATAATATCCCGTCCCGGCGCGGCCATGGACGCGGATCGCCCGCAGGCGCGCCGCCAGTGCCTCGTCATTCGTGGTGCACAGCCCTCCGTCCCCGCACGCGCCCAGATTCTTGGTGGGATAGAAGCTGAAACAACCGATCGCGCCCATGCTGCCGGCGCGCCGGCCCCGGCATTCCGAGCCGATCGACTGCGCCGCGTCTTCAATCACCGGCACACCAAAGCGCGCGGCGATTTCATTCAGAGCATCCATGTCGGCGCAGCCGCCGAACAGGTGTACCGGGAGAACGGCCTTGATCCGGGGATGCTTCGCGAGAACTTCCTCCACCTTCCCTAGATCGAGGTTGAACGTGTCCGGCTCCACATCCACGAATACCGGCTTCGCGCCGGCAAGCGCGATTGCGCCCACCGTGGCGAAAAAGGTATAGGGCACCGTCAGCACTTCATCGCCAGGGCCGACCTCGAGCGCCATCAGCGACAACAGCAGCGCGTCGGAACCGGAAGCGCACCCAATAGCGAAACGCACGCCGCAATAGCGCGCCAGTTGCTCCTCTACCTCTTGCACTTCGCTGCCCAGGATGAATTTCTTGGAATCGATCACGCGCGTGATGGCTGCCAGGATTTCCTCTCGCAGTGGATTCATCTGCGCGTTGAGGTCGAGGAGCGGAACCTTCCGGGCTTTCACGGCGGGCGCCGCTGCGAATTTTGGTTCGGTCATGAGAGTTTAGTGGAGGTCGTCTCGGCTTCCGTTGGCCGCGATGGCGTGGCCGCCCAACCGCTGCCGGTAAACCAGCGATACGTCTCTTCAATGCCTCGGCGTAAGGAGATTCCGGCCTTCCATCCCAGGGCCGCAAGGCGCGTCACATCGAGCAGCTTGCGCGGCGTGCCGTCGGGTTTCGAAGGATCGAAGCGTACGCGGCCGCGGAAGCCGGTGATTTCGCCTATCATCCGGGCCAGCTCCCGAATGGAAACATCCTGACCGGTGCCGACATTCACGATCTCGTCCGACTCATAGTGACTCATCAGGAAGATCGCAGCCTCGGCCAGATCGTCAACATGGAGAAACTCGCGCCGCGGCTCCCCAGTCCCCCAAACTTCCACTTCGGCGGCGCCCGTCAGAGCCGCCTCGTGAAATTTCCGCAGCAGCGCGGCGAGGACGTGTGAAGAATCCAGATCAAAGTTGTCGTGCGGCCCGTACAAATTCGTGGGCATCAGCGAAATCGCGCGAAACCCATACTGGCGGTGATACGCCTGGGCCATCTTGATTCCGGCAATTTTCGCGATGGCGTACCACTGGTTGGTCGGTTCCAGGTCGCCCGAGAGCAGAAATCCCTCCCGCATCGGCTGAGGTGCAAACTTGGGATAGATACAGGAGGAGCCCAGAAACAGCAGTTTCCGGCAGCCTTGCCGATACGCCGCGTCAATGACGTTGGTCTGAATCGCCAGGTTGTCGCGAAGGAAATCCGCCGGATAGGTCTGGTTCGCGAGGATCCCGCCCACCTTCGCCGCGGCTAGGAACACGTAGTCAGGCCGCTCGCTGGAGAAGAACGCTTCCACGTCCGCCTGCCGTCGAAGATCGACCTCGGCGCGGCTCACCGTCAGCGGCTTCGAATACCCATCCCGTTCGAGCCGTCGAACGATCGCCGAACCAACCAACCCGCGGTGTCCGGCAACGAAAATGCGAGCGTCCTTCTCCATTTCTGATTGCTCAGTTCGGATTGCCTCAGCCGATTTCCAACTCCGATGAAACGGTCCTTCTAGCCCGCAAAGGGTGCGGCGGCACCCTTATTACAAGCCAAGTAACGCTGCCGCCGCGCTCCGTTTTGCGGGCTGTTACTTAGAAGCGCAGGGGCACGCTGCTCGCTAGCAGCCTTTTCCGGTAACCGGTCGAGCGTGCAACGTTCTTACAAGTATGACAGACCGGGTGCGGCTGCTGTATCCTTAGCTCTGTATGCGAAAGCCTCGCATAACGAAAGTCGCGCGTAACGTCGGGAGGGCTTGGTATTGAAGGGCATCGTATTGGCAGGCGGCACTGGGAGCCGGCTGTATCCGCTGACGAAGATCACGAACAAACATCTACTTCCTATCTACGACAAGCCGATGATCTACTACCCCATCCAGACCCTGGTGGACGCCGGGATCCGGGACATTCTGCTGGTCACGGGCGGCCGTAACTCCGGCGATTTTCTCCGCCTGCTTGCGAACGGCAAAGAGTTTGGCCTGGCACACTTCAACTACACCTATCAGGAAGGGGAAGGCGGCATCGCCGACGCTCTCAGCCTGGCCGAACATTTTGCGGACGGCGAAAAGATTTGCGTGGTGCTGGGAGACAATATTCTCGAAAAGGGCATTCGCAGCGCGGTGGAGGACTTTGAGAAGCAGCCGGCCGGCGCCAAGATCCTGGTGAAAGCGGTGCCGGATGCGGAACGCTTTGGCGTCGCCGTGGTCGAAGGCGACCGCATCGTCGCGATTGAGGAAAAACCTGCCCACCCCAAGTCCAACCTGGCGGTGATTGGAGTTTACATGTTCGATGGCACCGTGTTCGACAAAGTCCGGCATCTGGTGCCGTCACGGCGCGGCGAACTCGAAATCACCGACGTGAATAACGACTACATCCGCGAGGGTACGCTCACCTGGTCGAGCATCGATGGCTGGTGGACCGATGCCGGGACCTTCGAATCCCTTCTTCGCGCCGCGAATCTGGTCGCGCAAACCCGCGGCGTGTCTCCTTAGTTGAATCGCGCACAACGGAGCGCGGCGCGAGCCCTTTCTTGGACCCAGCGATGTGCGCGCCACGCCCTGTGCGCTCGCCTTAGTTTGAAATCGCGCACAACGGAGCGCGGCGCGAGCCCAGTCCGGACGAAATGCCTCCGCGTGATAAACTGGCCTCCGTGGACCGACGCGCGCGAATCATCAAAGTTGTTGCGGAGACCGCCCAGAAACCGTTACCGGCCGATCCCGAGGAATCGCTTTTTGAATCCGGCATTCTGGATTCCTTCGTCTTGCCCGATCTCATCAGTGCGATCGAAAAGGAATTCCAGATGGAAGTGCCGGACGCCGATCTGAACCCGCGCAAGTTCGACTCCGTCGCCCGGATAGACGCGTATATCGAAAGTCGCCTGCAGTAGAATCACGCGTCCCGAGAACAACAGAGCATGGCGTTCCTCCAAGCCTTCGGTTCCTATCTGCCGCGGCGCGTGGTGTCTAACGCTGAGCTGGCGGATGAATTCCATTGCGATCCGGACTGGATTCTCAACGTGTCGGGCATTCGGGAGCGCCGCTACGCCGCCCCTGAGGAGACCGTCATCGATCTTGGCGCGCGTGCCGCGGAAGATTGCCTTACCCGTGGAGGCGTGGATCGTGCCCGCATCGGTCTGATCCTGGTCGCGACCGGATCGGCCGAGCGGCGTTTTCCGGGGCCCGCCGTTTCGATCGGCCAGCGGCTGGGGCTTGCCGGCGTTCCCGCGGTCGACCTTCCCATGGCGAGCGCCGGCTCGCTTTTCGCGATCGTGCTCGCCAGCCGGCTGGCCGAAAGCTTTGGCGATGTGCTGGTGGTCGCCCCGGAAAAGATGTCGGGGGCGCTGCGGAAGGAACCTCGGGACCGGAACCTCGTGATCCTGTTTGGCGACGGCGCAGGCGCCTGCCTCGTCTCGCGCGATTCCGGCCGCGCCGGAGTCGTCGATTCCATCCTGCATTCCGACGGCAGCTTTGCGGAGGATCTCAAACTCGAGTTCGATCAACCCATGGTCATGAAGGGACTCTCCATCATCCTGCAAGCGTCGCGCAAGATTCCGTCGGCGATTGGCGAGTTGCTCGAGCGCAACGGCCGCCGCGCCGCGGAAATAGACGCTTTCCTGATGCACCAGGCCAATCAGAATTTGATCGATAAGGTGGCTAAGACGATCGGCGTATCCTCCGAAAAGTTCTATTCAAATATCGCGCGCTTTGGAAACACTTCTTCGGCCTCCCTGCTCATTGCTGCGGCGGAGTGGTTCGAACAGGACGGTTTCCGGGCGGACCGGCCGGTGGTGTTTGCCGGCTTCGGTGCCGGACTCCACTGGGGCGCGCTCCTGGCCGTAGGCTGCCAGACCAGTTTCAGGGATAACGTAGAGTCCTCGATGAGTTAAGCCTTTGAGAACACCGTTACTTGCCGTGTGAAACTGGTCTATGCTAAATCAAAAAATGGTCTAATCTCCTGTCCCAATGGTTCGTGCCAGTGGCGCAAGGGCAAAACGGTCCGCCCCATCCGTGGCAGGTAAAGAACTGGTCTAGTTTCCGCCCGCCGTCTCGAGCACCATCTGCCACAGCAGTTCGACGCCGTCCTCGACGCTCTTGGACAGGATACGCTCGTCGGTGCTGTGCTCCGGGCTGTCCGGGGAATCCAGCATGAAAATCGGAACGCCGTAAACCGGCACGCCGCGAGCGCGCAGAAAGCTGCCGTCGGTCGCGCTGCGCGATAAAGCGGGAACCACCACGTCGCGCGGATAAATGAGGCCGATGGTGCGTTCCATGGCCCTATAGAGCGGAGTGTTCGTGGCGCTCGGCTCGTTCGCCGGCATTTGCGTTCCCGGCGCGAACACGATTTCGACGGAACTGTCGTTGACGATTTGCCGGAACCGCGTGAGCAGATCTTCGCGCGTTTCGCTGGGGAGGCTGCGCACATCGATCTGCGCCTCGGCTCCATTCGGAATCACGGTCCCCCGGTTTCCGGCGCGCAACACGGTGGGAGAGAGAGTGGTGTGCAGCAGAGCATCGAGCCCCGGCTCATGCGACCGGATCTGGGCGGCGGCGGCCTGGGACGTGCCCGGGTTCTCCAGTTTCGGCAAAAGCGGACCGAGCCATGCATAATCCGGCAGTTTGGCGAATTGGCGCAAGAAACGGCGCACCGGCGGATTCACGTGAATCGGCTGGTCGGCGTCGGTTAATCGCACCACCGCGCGCGCCAGGTGCACTACCGAGTTGTCGCTGCGCGGAAGCGAGCCGTGCCCCGCCGTGCCGCGCGCCGTCAGTAAGATCCTGGATGGAATCTTCTCGCTGGTCTGGACCTCGAAGATCTTTGGTCCGTCCTTGGTTTCGAAAATGGATCCGCCTTGATCCAGGGCGAATTCCGCGTCGATCTTGGACCAGGCGTGCTGGATCATCCACTGAATGCCGGCCGAACTTTCCTCTTCATCCGCCTCGGACAGGAGAATGACGTCACGGTTCAGTTTGATATTGCGCCGCTTGATCTCCACCATCACGGCAAGCTCCGCCGCGAGCAGCGACTTATCGTCCCAAGTTCCGCGTCCGTAAATGAAGCCGTTGTGGATTTCGGCGCTGAAGGGATCCACGGTCCACTGGCTGCGATCGGCCGGGACCACGTCGCTGTGGGCCATCAAGAGCAGCGGCCGTCCTTTTCCGGCGCCGCGCAGCCGGGCGACGAAGTTCATCCGGCGCGGATCGCCTCCCAGAATTTCGCCGGGAATGCCATGGCCGTCGGCCACTTCTTTCAGATATTCGGCGACACGTGTCTCATTGCCCGGTGGGTTGGAAGTATCGATCTTCACCAGATCGACGAGATATTGTCGCGCCCGGTCCCCGAGCGGACGATTGTCGGCCGCGACCGCGAACCCAACGGCCGCAGCAAGGAGACACGCGACGACGCTGGCACCCCGCATCTGAGACCGATCTTATCACGCGTACAGATCCGCACGAGGCATGAAATGACATCTGGCCCCTCGGGCGCCCGCCCCTGGCGCCTGGCCCCTGTCTAGCGGCCCCACTCCGACAACTGCGCCAGGATTTGCTGTGCCGCCTTTTGCCCCGCACTCTTTTTTGAAAGGCCCTGCGCCTGGCTCACCCATTCCTTTCCCAGCCGCACTTCCACCGTGAAAGTCTTGGAATGTTCCGGGCCCTCCTCGGCGGCAACCACGTAGCGTGGAGGAGGCAGCTTCAGCGCCTGCGCCATCTCCTGCAGCGTGCTCTTGAAGTCGTTGACCGCACTCTCCAAACCGTCTTCCGGGACTTCCAACGGGCCGACCACCCGCGTCTCTATAAAACTCCGCGTGGCTTCGAGGCCCGCGTCGAGGTACAGCGCCGCGATCAGCGCTTCGACCGCATCCGAGAGCAGGGCTTTCTTCTCACGCCCCCCGCTCATCTCCTCGCCGCGGCCTAGGAACAAATACTCGCCCAGCCGCAACTCCTGCGCGACTTCGTATAACCGGGCGGCGCTCACCAAATGCGCCTTGAGTTTCGACAGCCGGCCTTCCGGATACGAACCGAAGCGCCGGACCAGGCATTCGCTGACGACGAATCCGAGGATTGCGTCGCCCAGGAATTCGAGCTGCTCGTTATCGGTCGAGGCGGACCCCTCCCCCGACTTCTCGTAGATTCTCGATTTGTGTGTCAGCGCCCGCTCGATCAGTTCCCGATTATGGAACGTGTGGCCCAGCGCCTTCTCGAGCACACTCTGGTCCGCGCTCATTTCGTGGATTGCCGGGGGGAAGCTACTTTTGGCCGGCCTTCAATTTTTCGGCCTGCGCTTGCTCGGTTTGCGCAAACTTCTTCACGGCGGGGTTGGCGTTCGGATCGGCCATGGTTTTGCCGATTTCGGCCAGGGCCTCATCCGCCTTGCCCACTTCAATGTAAACCGACGCGAGGCGCACCCGGTCGGCGGGATCGGGCGTGGCCGCCCCGTCGATGGCCATCCTGTATTCCGTGATTGCCACGTCGTATTTCTTGCGCGCCACCGCGATCAGACCAAGATCCTTGTGGGCGTCCGCGGCAGAGTCTTTCTTGACGTTGGCCCACTGCGCATCGGTAACCTGCGGACCCGGCTTGACCGCCTTGTCGATCGCTGCCATCGCGTCATTCGCCAGTTTCTCGGCGCGCGCCAGCTTGTCGTCCTTATCCAGGTCGAACTCGCGCGTGTGGGCCGCCAGCTCGCCTGCCACCAGCAGCATGGCCTGGTAAGACTTCGGATCCGCATCGAGCGCCCGATTGGCATAGATAATCGCCTTCGCGGAGTCGCCCTTCATCGATTCCGCCTGCGCCGCGAGGCTCAATGCCCACGCCTTGAATTCGGTATCGGCAAAGTTTGTGATCAAGTTGTCGACGGCCGTGATCCGGGCATCCGCGGTCGTCGCGTTTTGAACCGCGATCACGGCGTCCCTTTCCTTGTTCGACTTGGGTTTCTGTGCCGCCGCCAGGCCCGCCATGACCACTACGGCGGCGATTGCATATATGATTCTGTTCCTCATCCTTTCACTCCTCTGTGGATTATTTTCCTGCGATTAGTTCTTCCTGAATGCCTGCTGCAGACCCTTTTTCGCCGACTCACGGACCACGTCCGGCGCGCCTTCCACGGCCAGGGCCGCTTCATAATTCTCTTCCGCCTGCGCGCGATCTCCCTGAGCGCCGGCTAACCGCCCCAGGTACAGCAGGCTCCACGATTTCGCGCTCGCGTCGGGGTCCATCTCCAGCACCTTCCGGAACAGGCGATCGCTTAGCCCATTTTTTGATTTAGCATAGACCAGTTTCACACGGCAAGTAACGGTGTTCTCAAAGGCTTAACGCATCGAAGACCCTTACGTTATCCCTGAAACTGGTCCAGCTCCGGGTCGCGTTCGAGGACCGCACTGCGTATCAAACCATAATACGCCTTCAGTGCCTCCCAGCGGGACGTTTACGACCAGTTGCAACGACGCATGATCCTCTTCTCCGATAGCCGGCTTTCCCTCGTCCAGCGCAAACGACCGGTGAAGAAAAGGTTCGCTCTCTCACGGTCCACAGTTTCAAGTTCAGTCACACATTTTGCTTTGGCTCTGGTACTTCCGTCACTGAGGCCGCTGGCTGAAGCCTATGTCGATCACAGCGTTCTTGCCGAATTGCACTTCCGCCCCGCGTGCGACGACGGTGGAGTACACGGACCACGCTAAGCCATAGTACCCGAACGCCGCTCCAACGTTGCGTGAACTTTGGGACGCGATTGCACCCAGGAGTCCGAATCCCATCCCGCCTCCCCAAGTCCGGCCTCCGACGTTTGAACTTTGTCCGGTGATTGCGCCGCTGCGGGCGCGGATGGGGTCGTTGTCCGCGGCGCGCCGGGAAATCAACACGGCAACCACTGTCCCAATAAACCGAGTCTTCGATTCAGTTGCCTGGACGCCGCCTTCCTTATCCACTTTGACAGGCGCGGTTCCGCCCTCTGCCGAGTCAAGGGTCGCCCGCGTTTGGAATTGCAGCTTCACCTGCGTCTGCGAAGGAGCAGGCGTGGGCACGGATGCGAGTTCCGCGGCTCGCGGCCCCATCTCGACACTTTGGAAATCGAACCGGAGATGTCCCCCGTGATGAAACCATCCGGCTCTCTTCGCCATCGTTACGGATCCTTCCACGAGCGTCCCCTCGGGCAGAACCAGCCGGCGGTCGGCGGACAACAAAGGTCCCTCCAGTATGGCCTCCACCTTCTCGCCCTGCTTCGAGCTCAGCGAATCAAGTGGCGTGAGCAGCCTTGCGTGCGCGACGCTGCCGGGAGACGGCTGGGACCCCAATAGCGTCAGAGATCCCTCAGATATCGTCTCCGAGCCAAAATCGATAGGAGACTGGAGTTCCGCATCGAAACGGGTCCGGTTGCGCACGTATTGCGGGTGGTAAGGTAGCCTGGACATCGCGTAATCGTACAGCCACTCCTTTTTCCCCGGCCCGCGCACCATGTCGGGAATACCCTTGATGCGGGCCATCTGGGCATTCATCGCGTCCTTCGCCTTCTGCTTGCCCGTACCCAGGATTCCGCCGTTGTTGCTCTGCCCATTCTGGCTACGCTGCTTCAGTGGCCGCAAGGGAACCAGCGAGTTGAGTCCCGCACTCTCGACAGTGTGCAGCTCGATCGGGCGGCCGTCCGCCGGCAGCAGCGAAGTGAACTCGATCTGAGCGACATGTAGCGGAGTAAAGTCACCGCCCAGGACCGCTCTTATGCGCTGCCACCTCGAAACGGGCTGGATGCGGCTGACGTGGCCGAGCACCTGAGTGCCCGCGGGGATCACCTCATGGTCGAATGCATACACCGGAGTCAGAAGTCTCGCCTCGACCGGAGCCTTGAATCGTTGCGAAACGCGCTTCGTCAGATATAGCCGCAGCGGCACGCCGGCGGGGACGATCAGCGCGATGTTTCGTGTTCGATCATTGGGTGTATCCTGTGCCGCAACCGCGGCACAAACGAGGAACAGCGTTACAGTCAGTCTCACCGTCATGATCCTTGGATGTTGATCGTCACACCTTTGAGTACTCCGTGTTTCATTTCTGGTGATTAATGTACTGGACCGTGAAGGGGGCGGCCGGAGATGTTCACGCCCGCGAGATGTTCCAAACCGCGATGGAGGGCCGGCGGCAGGACCAGCGCCGCGGCGATTCCCGCCACCATCTTCCAGTTGCGAACGTCGCTCACAAACGCGCCGGGACAGGCGCGGAAGCCGCGTTCCAGCAAGCGGGCGGCTTCACGGATGTCACCCGCTTCGTAGGCCAGGAAGGCGCAATAGCGGGATAGATTCATGCGGCTTCGCCGCAACACGCGCCCGGTGGCTTCGGGAGCGATCCCCGTGAATTGCTGGTTCAACGCTTCGACCTCGGCGTACATTTCTTCCCAGTTGCGCGATACCTGGGCGTCATGCCGCCGATACTCCGTAAGCGCTTGTGGAATGGCGTGGACGTTGTCCGGCCGTAGCAAGGCAATCCGCAGCACCAGGTCGACATCCTTGGTGATGCGCCAGCGGGGGTTGCATGGCCCTGCCTGATCGAGCGCGCTACGCCGGAGCACCAGAGCCGAAGTGTTGCCGACCGCGTAGTCCTCGAGCAATTGACGGAAGGGGAACACGCCTCGACAGCGGCGCGAGTGAAGGCCAATGCTCCGGCCGCCCTCGTCGATCCAATCCGAAGAGCAGAATGTCACATCCGCTTCAGGGTGGGCGGCCATGTAGGCCACGTGGCACGCCAACTTGTCAGGACGCCAGCGGTCGTCGCCGTCGAGCAACGCAACGTAGGCGCCGCGGGCCAGCCGAAAGCCTGTATTCAAGGACCTCGCGGCGCCTACGTTGGCCTGGTGGACCACGCGCAGGCGGGGGTCGGAGAACCCATCGAGAATTTCTCCGCTGCCGTCCGTTGAGCCGTCGTCCACCGCGATCAACTCGAAATCCTCGAAGCTCTGTTGGAGCACCGACTCGACCGCCTCGCGGACGAAGCGGGCAATGTTGAAGGCGGTCAGAACGACACTCACCGCCGGCGGTTCCGCGGTATTCATCCGAGGTTGGCCGCTTTGAGAAAACGCAGGTCGACCAGTTGTTCCGCGCGCACGCCAGAGCGGGTCGTGGATTGACCCGCGCACCAGTCGATGAAACGCTGTAGATCGTTCAACGGGACGCGGCCGTCGGACACCAATCCGTCGCGGCACATCCTGCGAACGGACTCCGGGTCGAGATGGTCCTCCCGGGTCAAGCGGTTCATGAACTCGGGGGTCTTACCTACCCTGAAATCGCTGCAGCCGCGAAAGTATGCTTTCAGGAAACGAGCGCCGTCAGCGGGCGACTCGTCGAGAAATCGCTTGCCGAAGATGACGTAGGAGAATACGAAATTGGGCAAAACGCCGCTCACGGGTGGACCCGGAACCACGCGGTCGCGCAGCAGCGTCAATCCGATATCACGATCCGAGGCCGGCAGGAGAACATCAATTTTGCCGGAGGCGAGCAGCGCCGCATTTGCATCTTGGTCGTCCAAGTTGCTCAACTGGACATCCGCCATAGAAAGGCCGCTGGCGGCTAGAAGCTGGGTCCACATGAATAGACCCAGGCCGACCGATGCCCGTCCGGTGCTTCCCTTCATTCCCTTCATTTGCCGAAGGTCGGTGAAGCCCTTGGGAAAAGCGTGGCGCGACCCATACAGCCGCCTTTCGTCTGGACACGCGGGAGAAAACTGGTACAGGCCCGCGACGATCCGTATTCGGGCTCCGCGGACCGCCGCGTTGATGAGCGGCGGGCTTACGGAGAAAAACGCCGCATCCGCCCGCCCCGCGGACAGAAGTGGGATCGCGATCCCGGAACGATCGTATTCCTGAATCTGGACGCGGAGTCCGGCGTCAGCGAAATAGCCGGACTCATTGGCTAGGTGCAGGCCCGCCATGGTGACGTTGGGCATGGCGACCACGACCACTTCCTTTGGCGACCGGCGGCGAGCGCACCCCGCAAACGGCAACGAGGTCAGGCCCGCCAGGCAAGATCGCCGCGTTATCGTGATCATTCGTTAGTCCATGGAAGGAGTTTTGTCTCCAACACCTTCAAGCCGCCATGGATGGACGCGCCGAGGAGCGCCGCTACGATCACGGTTACGTAAAGTTCCTCGATGGCGAACGTCCGCCAGGATCTCAATACCAGACCACCCAGTCCGCCGGCGCCGGTCAACAATTCGCATGAGATCGTGATGCCTAGCGCGCGACCCATCCCCAGCCGCAATCCGGTGAAGATCTGCGGAAGAGTGGCCGGCAGATACACATGGCGGAACAGAAGCCAGCGTTTCGCGCCGAGATCGACCGCCAATTCGACGTAGTGCGGGTTGAGGCTCCGGATACCGTCGTGGGTATGCATCACCACCAATAGGAAAGCGGAGGCGGCGGTAAGAATCAAGCGGGGTGTCTCGCCGGTGCCGGCGAGGATCATCAACATGGGCAGCAATGTCAGCTTGGGGCTGTTATAGAGGGCCGCGACAAGCGGTGCGAGCGCGCGCCGGACGACTTTCAGCGCGCCCATGGCGGCGCCGCAGGAAACGCCTGCCAGTGCGCCTATGAGAAAACCGGTACCCGCGCGCGTGAGAGTCACCCGAATACTGAGCCCCAGATCGCCGCGGCGCAGCATTTCCAGTCCGGTGGCGAAGAGCCTTGACGGTGCGGGAAAGAAAAGAGAATCGAGAAACGACAACCGTACCGCCAGTTCCCAAGCCGCAATCAAGGCCGCGGGAAACCATAGGCGTTGCATCCAGGCTGTGCCCAGCCACTCGACTGGCCCCGGCGGTTCGGACACAGTCTCCGGGATCGGCCGCGACGACTCCGGAGAGTCGAACCGGGCTATACCCGAGAGTCTCTCAAGCGGAAGCATTGGCAGCCAACCGCCCTTCTTCGCGGATGCGGCTGTAAGCGCCCAGCACGCGGACTGGATGCACCTTACCGGTTCGCGTCGCGATCGGCTCGGCGAACACTACGTCAACGCCGCCGGAGTTGATCCATTCGCGCGTGGCGAGCGCGCCGGCCCAGCGCGGCCTGATGATATCGAGAAACAGATCGCGGATACGGCCGCAATCCGTGAGTCCAAGTCTCGGGCTGACGTGCAGGCGCAACTGCGTCTGTCCGTTCCGCGCTTCGCACTCGACCAGCTGGTAATCGCCCGGCCCGCCTCCGAGCTGACCCGGCAGCAAGACCTCGATCACGTTCACCAGGTCGGTGCGATGGAACGTGATTCCCTGGGGGGTCGTTTTGCCGAATGAGTTGATCTGGTCCAGGCGGCGCGTAAACCCAACCCGCGAATATACGCAATCGCAAGTAGCGCGATCGAGCACCCCATCGTCGTCGATTTCAAGGTTGATGAAGATATTCGGCGCGTGCGCGGTGAGGGTGGTAAAGTGCAGCGAGTTCATCCTGGTGTCATCCGCATAGGGGATGGCTTTCGAGACACCGATAGCCGCCACGGAATCCTCGAAGAGATGCACGCAACTGCCCTTCATCCGGCTGCAGGCAAATCCCAGGTTCCCGATTTCGCTCACCGTGTAACTCGAGAATGCCCGCGCGCCTGCGCTTTCGAACACCGCCAGTTTGGCGGGACTCAGCGCTTCCCCGCCGCAGAAGAAAATCGCGCCCGAGATGTCCATGCTCTTTTCAACCGCCGCGCTTGCGACGCGCACCAGGGGACTGGCAAAGCCGTGGACCACGGGAACATAACCGTCCGCACGCCGTCGCGCAATGTACTCCGCGACAGGAGAAAAGTCGTTGTACGGAAGATACTCCGGGTAAGGCGCACGGGCGCCGAAAACGTTGCCGAGCGCAACCAAAGCGCGCGTGGCCATGAAGTAGTGCCCGTGATCCAGGAAGGCCGCGTCCGCGCTGAACCACCGTTCCACGGGCGCACCCGCGCGCCGGCCGCGAAGCACGCTGTTCAGACCTCCCGGATAGGGCAGGATCGGTTTCAAGTCGATCCATACACAACGCTCGCCGCCGCATTCCCGCGCACGGAGCATCTGGTAAACCGCGCCATGGATGAGCGCCGCGGTGGAACGCGTGCTGGGCACGGGACGGCCGGTGGAGCCGCTGCTCGTACCCTCCAGCCATCCGCTCACGAGCGGATTCCTGAAGCTGTGAGCGGTCGAAGGAATCTCCCGGCCGGCGCGCACAATTGGAAGCTTGCCTTTCCATTCGTCGTGGCTGAGGTAGACGCCTTGCTGGTGTAGCGCGAGAAGTGTTGCCTCGAGACCGATCCGGCGCACTTCGCCGGCCAGGTCGGCGAACCCGCAGCCGGCCGCATCGAACATGCGGTGAAAGGGATGGTCGGGTTTGCAGAAGATCACCCGTTCAACCGTCTCCAGGAACGCGTGTTCCCGGTGATGGAGCCGCTCGCGAATGAACTGTTCCGGATCGGCCGGGAGCTGCTGGCGCACGGATTGCGCGACACCCGCGGCCATCCGAGCGTAGTAGCGGAGCTCACGAAGCATATCGCGGCTCCGTCCGGGATATGTGAAGATGTCCGGCAATCTCGCGCTTAAGCTGGAGGAACTCCTCGGTGAGCGTGACAGCGGCATCGCGCGGGCGATCGAACCCGACGGGAAATTCGGCTACGATGGTCCCCGGCGCCGCGCTCATCACCACGACGCGATCCCCCAACAAAATCGCTTCCTCGAGGTCATGCGTGACGAACAGAACTGTCTTTTGGTCCTGCTCCCACAGCTCCATGAGGTCCTGCTGCAAACCCAGCCGCAATTGGCAGTCGAGCGCGGCGAAAGGTTCGTCCATCAGCAGCAGATCGGGATTGCTGAGGAAACTGCGAATCACCGCGATCCGCTGCTTCATCCCGGTTGAAAGCTGGCGGGGCCAGGCGTGTTCCCACCCCTGCAGATGGAGGCGGCGAAGGAGCGGCGCGGCGCGGCGCCAGCGTTCTTCCGCCCGAACGCCCTGCACTTCGAGCCCGAAACAGGCGTTGTCGAGCGCGTCTTTCCAGGGAAACAGGTTGTTCTCCTGGTACACCAGGAGGCATTGGCCGGAGTGGCGCGGTTTGTCGAGCTCGATCGATCCCGCGTCCGGCGTCAGGAATCCGGCGATCGTGCGCAGTAGGGTCGTCTTTCCGCAGCCCGAAGGACCGACAACGGAGACGAACTCGCCGCGACGCGCTTCGATGCTTACATCTCTCAGAGCTTGGACGCGGCCGCTACTTCCGGGAAACGCAATCGAAACGCGTTGACATGCGACACGCAAATCAAATCTCCTCAGCCAGTGTCCCCGTCAACATGAATCAGTATAAACGATGGGTTAGTAAGGTTGGGCCGCAGACAGGGTGGGCGTGGACGTTCCATTCGGCCGGCCTGAGGCTTTCGTCCGAGCGCGAACCATGCACAACAGCTATGGAATCCCACGAGGAGATGCAGTCCTTGGCTTACTCCGGCAAGAAGGGTTTCGGCTTTTTGACAATGCCGGGAAATCTGACGGACCCCTGGCCGCGCCTGTCGCGGCCATCCTTAGACGTTTGCCTTAATCCTCTAATTTATGGAGCGGTGACCGGCAGAGTGGTTGTATTGCTCGCCGTTCCGTTCTGTGTGATGACTAGGTTCAAATTACCAGCCGGGCTATTGAGCGGCACGGTGAAGATGATTTGGTAGAGGCCCACTTCGGTCGGAGCCAGCCCGGCGGGCGAGACTGGTGCGTTTTGACCCCCTACGGTAACGGTCGGTTGCACAACGTCCAAGACGGCTTGGAGCGGAGTCCGGGTGCCCGATGGAACGGGAGGGTTGGTGGCCCCCATGCCCGCAAGAAAAATCACGACATTCTCTCCTGGCTTCGCCGGACTGGTTGCGGTAACCAGCGTGGAATCCCTGTGTTGAGCGATGGCGCTACCATCCCCGAAGGAAGCGACTCCGGGCTGGTACGGCACAACATCGATCGTTTGCGGAGGCGTGTATATTGCGTCCGTGATTACCAGGAGCTGGTACTGGCGGTTGGGCACGAGTTCGAACGGGATCTGCGCGTACAGAAGGTCCGGACTTACATAGTAGAGCGGCACCAGGAGACCTCCCACCAGCAGCGCCGTCCCGTTAAGCTGGGAGGCGAGGGGCACGGTCTCGGTGGAGGCGGCAACCGGGGCGAGTCCCGTGCCTTGGACCTGGACAATACTGCCGGGCGCCAAGGCCCCGCCTACCGCGGCGGCCGTCGGGGCATCGAAGAAGACATCGAGCACGCCGTTCGGGACCAGCGATGGCGTAGTGGCGGTATTCGCATTCACGGTTCCAATGAACTGCACGCTCGACGATGGAAGAGAAGGCGCCGTGGCGAGGACCGTCACCGTCATCACAGACATCACCGCGCCCGGTTGCCAGGTCGCTGAATAAGCGCCGGTCAAAAGGTCGCTGGTCAGGGACAGCGGCGGATCTCCGTTTGGGAAGCTTGCTACCGCGGACCCGTTTGTAACCGCATTGCCGCAGTCATCGTTGAGCTGGATAGTGAGAGTGGCCGGCCAACCGGCGGGCACAGCGAAGTTGTCCGTCAGGCTGGTCTCGGTGGCCACCAAACGACCCGGCGTGCATCCGGGGACCGCCCGCGCCCGCGCGATCGCTGGAGATGTGATCGTGGGCTGAAAGGACAGCGGCACTACCAGGGTCACATTCACGGTCTGCAGCACGGAGGCGATCGAGACGTTGACCCCTCCCGTGTAAACACCAGGGATGAGGTTGCTGGGATTCGCGGAAATCGAGATCTTCCCGGGGAGCGTCGCCGAAGCGCTCGTTGTGGTCTCCGTGGCCGTCAGCCAGTTGGCTCCGTCGGTGGTAGTGGTCGCCACCTGGAATGCGACGGGTGTGCTGCTGGCGTAGACCAGCGCCGTCTGCGCGGCGGGCAACGCGCCGCCCGTGCTGAGGAAGAACACGCCGGCCGGAAGCAGCTCCGGAACCACCGGCGTCGAGTCAGGCTCAACATCCAGAACGGCAACCACGTATTGCGGAGAATTGAGCGCCGTCGGATCGTAAATTTGAAGCAACGCGTAACGCGCGCCCGTCGCGAACCCCGATATACTCGGAGCGACCGATAATACGACACTCCCCGGAACTGTCGTAGTCGCCGTTCCGGTGGTCGAGCTCAAGGTCAGCCAATCAGTTCCACTGAGCAAGCCCGCGGTCCAATGAATCGTGGACGTAGGATCGCCCACGTTTAGCACGGAGACGGTTCGTGGCACGGCGGATCCCGCCCCTTGCCTTGCCAGGAATCGAACGCCGGTGAGGTTGACGCTGATGATCGGGCCCTGATCCGAAATAAATACTGAAACCGGAATTTGTACCAAGCCAGACGTGGAGTTGATCAGGATCGTATCATGATGGCTCCCCAGAGTCAGGCCCTTCGTGTCGATGTCGACCCTCAGGACCACTGGAACATTCGGTAGGGTCTGACCGCCGCCGGGCGTGACGCTCGTAATCCATGAACTCTTCGATTGAACGGAAGCGGTGAAGCCGATGCTTCCTCCGCCGCTATTTCCGACGGCGATCGCCTGCTCAAGCGTCTCCGGAGCCTGCGAACGCGCCGCAAAACGCAGGTAGGCCGGTATCACTTGAAGCTGAGGCTTTGCGTTCGTGAGGGTCAAACTCACGGAGACGAGGATCGGACTCGGCGGCCCCGCCGCCACGTTTCCGGACGCAGTGATTTGTATAGTGGCGGGGGCGGGAGACGCGGCCAACTCTGCCTGATTGACGGTCACGACCACTCGCCCCGGAGCAATGCCGGTGGGAGGACTCACGGTCAGCCAGGTTGGGGACGACTGGGTTCCCGGGTTCTGGAGGACCTGCGCGGAGAAGCTGGCGGGCGTTCCATTCGCCGAGTAGATCGCCAGCTCTTGCGGCGAGGGGGCATCGCCGCCGGTCACGGCGGAGAACGTGAGCTGGGTGGGAGACACCAGGATCGGCGTCGGTTGCGCCGAGACATTTGTAATCAATGCGAGCGGGGCGAGAGCTCCTAAGTAGCAGCTCGCAAAGCGGAGTGCGCGGGCTGCTTTCTTGGCTGCATTGCGGGCGCCCGCTCGCCCTTTGCTGGCTAAATAGATTGCCCCTACTGTTCTTTGATGCGTCATCACGAACTCCAACGGACGACGTTTGTGCATGCCGTTCGCCTAGTGTTGAAAACGGGGACAGACCGCTCTGTCCACTCCCACGGTTGCACGTGAAGTCAGCAATCTGCGGGAGGGGACAGAGTAGTCTGTCCCCTTTTTCCCTTTTTCAACATGCTCCTAAAACTCTACTTTAAAACTGAGCTGAACTTGACGCGGGGTCTCGTTCAACGGGCTGACTGACGGGAATCCACTTTGCGTACCCTGCCGGCCGAATTGGGCGACACCGAAGGTTGGGCTGCCTAAGCGCGTATCCGGGTTGTTCAGATTCGCATGGTTCAGCGCGTTGAACAGCGACGCTCGCAGAGCAATGCGTCCGGCTTCGCCGAACCAGGGGGCAGGGAACGAACGCGCGAGCGAAAGATCCAACTTGTAGAATCCCGGACCGCGAAACTCGTTGCGGCCGGTGGTGCCGAGCGCGCTGGGTGCCGGCTCGGCAAAGGCCGAGGCGTTCAAGAGCAGCTCACCGCCGGGCACGGGTGCGTTGCGAATTCGTCGATCAGCCGATTGAATTCCGCGGGTCTCTCGAGATTGGGAAGATGCCCCGCGCCCTCAATCAACTGGAATTTGGATCCATTGATGGCGCGATGCATCTCGTTCATCACCTGCGGCATGGTTCCGTCGCATGCGCCGGCGACGAGCAACACGGGAATCGCGATGCTGGAGATTTCTTCGCGGAAATCGTAGCTCTCGAGCGCCCGCACGCATGCGATGAATCCATCGAGTCGCGTTTCGCCAATCGTCCGCCGAGCTCTGTCAATCACGGGTAATCCCGCCGCGACGGATTCGGCGGTGAACCAGCGTTCGATTGTCGGACCGGCAAGTGCGCTCATGCCGCCCTTCTCCGCAAGGCGGATTCGCTCCTCCCAAACCCCGCGAGCCGTCTCCGGAGCGCACCATTGTCCATCCGCCGCCACCACGCGCGCCACGCGCTCCGGATGACGCGACGCCATCAAGAGACCCGTCACAGCGCCCATGGAAACCCCAATAAACGTCGCGCCCTCCACCTGAAAATAGTCGAGCAGCGCGGCCGCGTCTCCGGTCAAATCGTCGAAAGTACATGCCGACGACGGCACATCCGTACTTCCGTGGCCACGCTGGTCATACCGAAGAATGCGGAACCTGTTCTTCAACCATTCGACCTGCTCATCCCAGAGGGTTAAATTCGACGCCAGTGAATTGCTGAAGACCACCCACGGCGCACCCGCCGGACCATCCACCCGGCAATGGAATCTGAGTCCACGCAAGTTTACGAATAGATCGGTATCCGTCATTTGCGCAATAAATCCCACAGCCCCCGACACTTAAATTGCCGTCGCGTCAAGATAAGACTATAGCCCGTCGGCAACACAAATCCAACCACCGCTTCTGCCGCCGCTATTGACTCCGACTGCCGCCGCCATTGCGCCAAGTGCCCCAATAGGCGCCAGCGAGCCGCGCCAGCGGGGCGGGCGAGTCCACGGGCAGCCACTCTGGCAACCTATATAAGATGAACCTATGAGAGAAGCCGTAGTGGTGGCAAGTTCCCGCACGGGCCTGGCGAAATCGTTTCGCGGGTCTTTTAACATGACGCGGCCGGAGGACCTTGCGGCTCACTGTGTCAACGATGTGGTTCGCAAGACCCCGAAGCTCGATCTTCAGGAAATTGAAGACGTCATCCTCGGTTGCGCACGGCCCTACGGGCCGCAAGGCAACAATGTCGCCCGGCTCGCGTCGGTTTTGGCGGGACTCCCGATCACCGTTGCGGCGACTACGGTAAACCGGTTCTGCGCATCTGGCCTTCAGGCGATTGTCACGGCTGCGCATGAGGTTGTGCTGGAAGGCGTCGATGCGGCGATCGGAGGCGGTCTCGAAAGCATCAGCTTGATTCCCATGGACGAGAATTTCCATCCCCGGCTGAAAGAAACCGTCCCTGGTCTCTTCATGCGGATGGGCGATACAGCCGAGGTGGTCGCCAAACGCTATCACGTCAGTCGAGAAGCCCAGGACGAGTACTCACTGGTGAGCCAGCAGCGGACCGCGCGCGCTCAACAGGACGGGTTCTTCACTGGGGAGATCGCTCCGATGAAGGTCACCATGGCGACTCTCGACAAGAAGACCGGCGAAAAAATCGGGACGCAGGAGGTGCTCTGCGATCGCGACGAGTGCAATCGGCCCAGCACCACTCTCGAAGCGCTGCTGGCCTTGCCTCCGTACTTCGATCCGGCGAGCGGGCAGGGGACGGTGACCGCGGGCAATGCGTCCCAGCTCTCCGACGGCGCGTCAGCGACCCTGGTGATGTCGCGCCGGCGGGCCGATCAACTAGGCGTCCCCTACAAACTCATCTTCCGGGGATTCGCCGTGGCCGCGTGCGAGCCGGATGAAATGGGGGTCGGGCCCGTGTTCGCGGTCCCGAAGCTCCTCAAGCGCCACGGACTCAAGGTGGATGATATCGACGTATGGGAATTGAACGAGGCGTTCGCCGTCCAGGTGATCTACTGCCGCGACCGGCTGGGCATTCCGATGGAGAAGCTGAATGTGAACGGCGGATCGATTTCCATTGGCCATCCGTTTGGGATGACCGGGTCGCGCATGACCGGCACGCTCGCCAATGAAATGGCTCGCCGGCCAAAGTCGCGCTACGGGGTGGTCACGATGTGCATCGCCGGAGGCCAGGGAGCGGCGGCGCTGTTTGAAGCGGTCCACTAACCGCGAACGTAACTATTTTCGCGGCGAGCCGATCAGCGGCTGAATCATCGCGTTGGCCAGTGCTCCGCTGAACTCGGTCATCTCGCCGGCTTTTTTCCCCGGCGCCGGCAGCATCCGCACTGCCAGGGGTTTGTTCCATTTGAACGCCAGCGTGGCGACGTCGCCCACGATTCGCGCAATGGCGTCTTCGCTGGTGTCACCGGCCAGGGGCAGCGTGTCCACTCCACCCGCGCAAACCGCCGAGTACGCCAGGATCGAATCGAGCCCGTAAGTCCCCTCGGTCCACCGGCGCGTCAGCGTCGCGTCTTCGAGCACCGGAAGCATCAGCCCTGAATAACCCGTCTGTTTCACCGGTACGGCCTGCACGGCGCGCGTGATAATTCCGGAGGCGGTCTCGGTACCCGGCGATCCAAAAGGTGAGCCGGTGAACGATTCAATCGCTGCGCCGATGGAAACCTGGCCGCCGGGGGCCGGCGTCGGATCGATGCCGGCGTAGGTCCATCCACTGCCAGCGGCTACTTTCATGGCCGCCGCTTCCACGGCGCGCGCGTGAAGGGCGAGCGCCTCGGTGAGCCCTCTTCCGGCCGTGCGCGGGTCGTGCTCGCGCGCGAAGACGTCCATCACCACGTTGGCCGCTTCCAGCCCGATTGCGAAGCTGCGAGGCCCGCCCCCAGGGTGCCAGGCGCCGGGATAGAACGGCCCATACGGTTTCATCATGGCGATGGCGGCGAAGTCGAAGTTACCTTGACCATGTGGGCTGCGTTCACCCACCGCCTTGATGATTCGCGCGGCCTGCCGCACCGAGTTCCAGTGGATTCCGTCCTCGCCGGCCGTCACGATGTTCGCGTTGAGGCGATTGCCGGGCGTAGCCAAGACATCGGTCAGCAGTTCGACCGGCCCGGTGTCGTCGGTATCTTTCGTCATCGCAGGGCCGATATTCGGAGCGAAGCGCAGTTTGCCCGCCAGATCGTCGATGCCGCGCAACACCTTCAGCGCGTCGGCGCGGCTGAGTCCCTTCGTGTAATCGGGGAACGGCTGCGTCGAGATGCGGATGCCTGCCACGTTATACCCCGCGGCCTGGATCCCCTCGCGCACCTGGCTCAAAAACTTCACCGTCTCCTCGATCTGCGACGGATATGAGTTCGCATCGATCGTGATGAAGCCGGTGATCGCGCGGATTTTCGGCTTGGGTCCGTCAGCCGCGCGCAGCGCAGGCAAGGCGAGACAGGATAAAAGGACCAGCGCGGGCAGGCTGCGTTTCAAATTCGTCATCGTACTAGCTTACGCCCGCGGAGCCCGCAAAGGGTGCGGCGGTACCCTCATTACAAGTCAAGTAACGCTGCCGCCGCGCTCCGTTTTGCGGGCTGTTACTCAGAAGTCCTGTGCGGTTTCCAGCGTACACCCGTCCGCGCGCGGAAAAATAATCCAAGTCTGCGGCCATCGACCGCAGGGGCGTCGATCGAGCGGTGGGAAACATGGCGTGACATTCTGCGTTAATCTCTTGGCATGACGTACTTGAAAGCACGCGCAACGCTACCGGTTGCCGCGATCGTTCTCGTCACCGTTGTCATCGCCGTGGCGCCGGCATGCAGGACGATGCGATCGTCACCAGCGGCCGGCATCGACCTAGCCGGGATGGACAAGTCCGTCGCTCCGGGCGACGATTTCAACGCCTACGCCAATGGCGGATGGATCAAGACCACGCCCATTCCCGCCGACAAGTCGAGTTATGGCATTTTTGCCATCCTGGCCGACGAGACGCGAAAGCGCCTTCTCGATCTCCTGCAGGAATCGGCCAAGACCGGATCTGCCGCAAATGGATCTGCCCCCAATGACGATGCGCGGAAAATCGGCGACTATTACTCGAGCTTCATGGATGAAGCTGCCATCGAATCCAAGGGAATCGCGCCGCTCAAGCCCCAACTGGACGCGATCGCGGCCATCGCGGATCGCCACGCTCTTGCCCGTGTGCTGGGTGGGCAACTTCGCGCGGACGTGGATCCGTTGAACGACACCAACTTCGAGACCGGCAACCTCTTCGGAGTCTGGTTCGCGCAGGGATTGACGGACCCGTTGCACAACTTTCCGTATCTTCTCCAGGGCGGTCTCGGAATGCCGGATCGCGATTACTATCTCTCCACAACCCCGCATATGGCTGATCTGCGCAAACAATATCAAGTACATATCGCGGCGATGTTCAAGCTGGCGGGGTTCGAGGACCCATCTGGCCGCGCCGGTCGCGTCTTCGCGCTTGAAACGAAAATGGCGCGGGTGCATGCCACGCGCGTTGAGTCGGAGGACGTACATTCCGCGATCATATGGGAGCGCGAGGAGCTGGCCTCCAAGGCCCCCGGGCTCGACTGGACGGCGCTGCTCGAGGCGGCAGGACTCCAGGACGCGCCTGTATTGACGATCTGGCACCCTAAAGCGATTCCCGGACTCTCCGCGCTGGCCGCGAAAGAGCCGCTTGACGCATGGAAGGACTGGCTCGCGTTTCATGCCATTGAAGAGGCCGCTGCATTCCTTCCGAAAGCCTTCGTGGACCAGCGCTTCAACTTTCATGGCAAGATCCTCAGCGGGATTCCGGAGCTGCGCCCGCGATGGCAGCGTGGAATGGACGACACGAGCGCGGCCCTGGGAGAGGCGGTCGGCAAGCTGTACGTGGAACGCTATTTCCCGGCTGCAACCAAAGCGAAGGCGCAGGCGATGGTTGGCGACTTAGTGCAGGCGTTCGCCAAGCGGATCGATGCGCTGGCGTGGATGTCGCCCGCGACAAAAGCCAAAGCGAAACAGAAGTTGGACACGCTGAGAGTTGGCGTGGGCTATCCCGACCGGTGGGTGGATTACTCGCGCCTCGAGGTTGTTAAAGGCGACGCGCTCGGGAACGCGCAGCGCGCCGAGCTTTTTGAATACCGCCGCCAGCTCGACAAACTCCACCATCCGGTCGACCGTGAGGAATGGTGGATGACTCCGCAGACCGTGAACGCGGTCAATCTTCCCCTTCAGAACGCGCTGAACTTCCCGGCCGCGATCATCCAGCCCCCGTATTTCGATCCGCAAGCCGACGCGGCGCACAACTACGGCTCCATGGGAGCGATCATCGGACACGAGATCAGCCACAGCTTCGATGACCAGGGCAGCCAATTCGACGCCGAAGGCCGGCTCGCCAACTGGTGGACTAAAGAAGACTTCGACCACTTCAAGGCCGCCGGCGAAGCGCTTGCCGCGCAGTTCGACGCTTACAGGCCTTTCCCGGATCTTGCGGTAAACGGCCATCAAACGCTCAGCGAAAACATCGCCGATGTAGCCGGTCTACTGGCCGCTTACGACGCTTACCGGCTCTCCCTTCACGGGAAACCGGATGTGGTGAAAGATGGTTTAAGCGGCGATCAGCGGTTCTTCATCAGCTTCGGGCAGAGCTGGCGATCCAAGATACGCGATGCGGAGCTGCGCCGGGAGATCGCAACCGACGGCCATGCTCCCGAACAGTATCGCGCCGACGCGCCGCGGAATCTGGATGCATGGTACGATGCGTTCTCCGTGCATCCGCCACAGAAACTGTACCTGGCACCACCGGATCGGGTGCATGTATGGTAGCGGCGTTCCTATAGGGCCGTTCGCAGGCTGCTGGCGTTCCGTTGCGCGAGCCCTGAAGCATCCAGCTAGCCCGCGAAGGGCGCGGCGCACCCCCCTCCTTACAAGCCAAGTAACGCGGCCGCCGCGCTCCGTCTTGCGGGCTCTGTTACTTAGGAGGCGGAAAGACCTTTCGCCGACCGCGAGCATCAAACCCGCTGTGGCGTTCTGCTCCAGGAAACCATCCGATAGGGCCCTTGCCAGCTACACTGGTACAGATGCCTATCCTGATCGCGAATCCGACCCGGATCCCAGTACCCGGAGACAAGAGTGTCGACGAGTACATCGGCCGGGAGAATTCGGGCAGCGGCCAGATCAGCATCGCTCATATGCGCAGCCCGGCCGGATGGTCGGAGCCGGGGCAGCGCCCTGATTTCGATGAATTTACCGTGGTCCTTTCCGGGGCGATGCGCGTCGAGCACGAAAGCGGAGAAATCGAAGTCGGAGCGGGCCAGGCCGTCATCGCGCAGAAGGGCGAGTGGATCCGATACAGCACGCCGGCGGGCGCGGAGTATATTGCCGTGTGCCTGCCGGCGTTTTCTCCCAAGACGGCGCATCGGGACGCATGAAGCTGGAGATATGAAGCTACGACTGCAGGAAAACGCTCTGCGGCTTCGGCTCAACCGGCCGGAAGTGGCTCAATTGGCCGAAACCGGCGGGGTGGAAGACACGGTGACTTTCGTGCCCGGTCAAACGTTCCGCTTCGCGATTGAAGCCGGACCAGGGACGCTGGTTCAGGCGGTGCTCGAAGACCACCGGATCTTGGTTCATGTCCCGGTTGGCGTAGCCCGCGGCTGGATCGAAAGCGACCAAATCGGTATCGAAGGCGGAAACGGGACTCTTAAGGTCTTGATCGAAAAAGATTTCCAATGTATGCACCATCCAAGCGATCAGGACCGGAACTCGTTTCCGAACCCGCTGGCGGGCCGGAAATAGCCCTGGAGACTCCTTTCATCCCCTTGCGGCGCGATTGACACTGTGGCGCAACCTCACTAGAATTAATGCTTAACGCTCACTAAGTGCGTTCTCACTCGTCCTGAGTAATCTATGATCAAAGTCGAAGGGCTCACCAAGCGATACGCCCGCAATGTTGCGGTCGATAACATCTCTTTTGAAGTGGAAAAAGGGCAGGTGGTTGGATTCCTGGGACCCAACGGCGCAGGTAAGACCACCACCATGCGCGTGCTCACCTGCTTCATGCCACCCACCTCCGGCTCGGCGAATGTGGCCGGTTTCGACGTGCTCGAGCAACCCCTTGAGGTGAAGAAGCGCATCGGCTATCTACCTGAAACGCCGCCACTTTATCCTGAAATGGAAGTCGGCGAGTATCTGGACTTTGTAGGCCGGCTGAAGGGCATCCCCAAAGCGATTCTTCCGGACCGGATCGACGAGGTCGCAAAGAAATGCGCGATCGACGACGTCAAGTTCAAGCTGATCAGCAAGCTGTCGAAGGGCTACCGCCAGCGAGTGGGCCTGGCCCAGGCGATTATCCACAATCCGGATGTGCTGATCATGGATGAGCCGACGGCCGGTCTCGATCCGCACCAGATTATCGAAACCCGCGACCTGATCAAGGGTCTTGCGGGCAGCCATACGATCATTCTTTCCACCCACATCCTGCCGGAAGTGGAGCAGATCTGCGAGCGCGTCATCATCATCGCCAAGGGTAAGCTGGTGGCCACCGACACGGTGCAAAATCTTACCAGCCGATTGCGGGGCGCCGAGACGGTCTCGGTGGAGATCATGGCGCGCGACGGCGAGATCAAGCCGCCGCAAGTGCAGACCAGACTCGAGCAGGTGCCCGGCGTCAGCCGCGTGATCTACAAGGAAACGCGGGAGGGCCGCGTCCACTTCACGGTGGAAAGCCTGCAAGGCCGCCACATCCGGCCGGAACTGGCGCGCGCTGTGGTGGAATCGGGCTGGAACCTCAATGAGCTGCACGCCGTCGGATTGAGTCTCGAAGAAATCTTCCTGGAGCTGACCGGTGCGAACCGGGACGAAGCCTTGAAAGCAGGCCACACAGCCGTCGAAGTACCTGCCGGAGAAACGAAATGAATACACTGACGATTTTTCGCAAGGAGCTGAACAGTTACTTCCGCTCACCCATTGCGTACGGCGTGATGGCGTTTTTCGCTTTGGTCGCCGGGTACTTCTTCTACGTGGCCGTGGCGATTTTCGTGCAACGCGGCGTCGAAAGCGCGATGTCCGGGCAATCCATGCCCATGGACGTGAATGAGTGGGTAATCCGTCCGGTGTTTTCGAACGTCAGCGTGCTGGGGCTGTTCCTTATCCCGATGATCACCATGCGCCTGTTTGCCGAAGAAAAGCGCAGTGGGACCATCGAATTGCTGATCACCTCGCC